>JAESGW010000080.1_pt1 | contig 254431 bp, 226 predicted proteins | sample 9269791 | NCBI WGS metagenome assembly JAESGW01 (sample SAMN16773120, study PRJNA677053) | algae metagenome | isolation source: Aphanocapsa lilacina HA4352-LM1 and co-occurring heterotrophs from near cave... | place: USA: Maniniholo cave, near Haena, Kauai, HI | collected 2009-07-28 | reverse complement strand
TCCTTGAAGGTGGTTTCGATGATGCCGGCGCGGCCGCCACCGATCGCAGAGGCGTAGGAAAGGCCGAGGTCATGGGCGTTGCCCGAGATATCCTTGGCGATCGCGATCAGGCAGGGCACGCCACCGCCGCGCTGATATTCCGAACGCACGGTGTGGCCGGGGCCCTTCGGCGCGATCATGAGCACGTCGAGGTCGGCGCGCGGATCGAGCAGGTTGAAGTGGACATTGAGGCCGTGGGCGAACACCAGCGCCGCACCCTTCTTCATGTTGTCATGCAGGTGCTCGCGGTAGATGTCGCCCTGCAGTTCGTCAGGGGTCAGCATCATGACGAGGTCGGCCCATTTGGCGGCCTCGGCGACTTCCATCACCTTGAAGCCGGCAGCTTCGGCCTTCTTGGCCGAGGCCGAGCCCTTGCGGAGCGCGATGGCCACTTCCTTGACGCCGGAATCCTTCAGGTTCAGCGCATGGGCATGCCCCTGGCTGCCGTAGCCGACGATGACGACCTTCTTGCCCTTGATCAGGTTCAGGTCGGCATCGCGATCGTAATAAACACGCATGGTTGTTTCCTCAATCGATGGCCAAAATCGGCCGGTTAATCAGGCTTTTGGGTAGGTAAGGACCGCCGGTTGCCCGCAAATTTCCGGCGTTGTCTAGAGCATTTTCCGCGTCAAAGGAAACCCGTTTATGCATGGCGCGATGCCGCATCATGCGTCCATGAAGACCGGATAGAGCGAAGCCACCAGCAGTACCGCCATGACGATGTTGAAGGCCCGGACCGCCCGCCGGGAGGTCAGGACCGGCCGCAGCGCCGACCCGAACAGGGCCCAGGCGGTGCAGGACAGAACCCCCAAAAACAGGCTCAGCGCCACCTGGATCGCGATATTCCAGGGATAGGCGGCGATCGCGGCATAGGCGGTGATGGTGCCGATCACCATGACCCAGCCCTTGGCGTTGACCCACTGGAACATGGCCGCGCCCCAGAACGTCATCGGGTGGCCGCCGCGGTCATCGGCCTCCGCCGAAGGCGGCTCCGACAGCGCGATATGGACGGCCAGGTAGATCAGGTAGGCCGCCCCGATATATTTCAGGATGGTCTGCAGCACCGGATAGGCGATGAAGATGGTGCCGAGCCCAAGCCCGACCGCGCCGACCATGAAAGCAAAGCCGACCGTGATGCCCATGATGTGCGGGATGGTCGGGCGGAAGCCGAAGGTGAGCCCCGACGACAGCAGCATGATGTTGTTCGGCCCCGGCGTGAAGAACATCACGGTGGCGAAGATGATGAAGGCGATCAGGACCGAATGCGACATGCAGGCCTCACGCGACCTTTTGGCTGGATCTTTTTTCTCTGAGCTGAGGACGTTTCGACAGCGCTGCGGGATAATCCCCGCAGTTTATCTGTAGCCGGTCTTTCGCTCTGCCGGTTTTTCGTTAGCTCGGTTGGTCGGGCTTGGGCTTGCGCAGGATATAGGTGCCGTGCAGCGGCGCGTGGTAGTCGACCGATTCCAGCGTGAAGCCGATATCGGTCAGCATGCGCTCGATTACCCAGCCAAAGGTCGAATATTCGTCGCGCATATGGGTGACAACGCTGTCGCGCTCGAAATCGTGGTTCTTGATCGAAAAATCCGCCCACTGTTCGACATTGCGCTCGGTGCCGTCGGGCATGCTGACGAAGACGATGTCGCGCAGGTAGAAATTGGCGCCGGGCTTCAGCGCCGCGTGGATCCGCGCCAGCGCCACCGCCTTCCAGAAATCGGGCAGATGATGCAGCGTGAACTCGCTGACGATCAGGTCATAGGAATTCGGCTCGTAGGCGAAGCTCAGCATGCCGGCCGGCTGGGTGCGGATCGCCACCCGGCGGTCGCGGGCCTGGATGTTGGCGAGCGCCAGCATCGCCGGCGAAATATCGATGGCGTCGACCTCCGCCCCCATCAGCGCCGCCTCGCAGGCCAGCACGCCGTTGCCGCAGCCGATATCGGCCACCCGCCAGCCCTTCTGCACGCCGAGCATGTTCAACGCCGCGCGAGCGCGCTGGTCGCTGTCGTCATGCCGGTCGTAGATCGAGGCGACCGCGGTATCGAGGCCGAGTTGACGTCTTTGATTGTAGTACCAGTCCCGCGCCAGCATGGCTCACATCCCTTCAGGCCCGCGTCCGATCGCGGCAACGCCGGTGCGCGACACCTCGACCAGGCCGAGGGGGCGCATCAGGTCGATGAATTGACTGATTTTCGCCGAGTTGCCTGTGATCTCGAACACAAAGCTCTCGATCGTGGCGTCGATGACGCGGGCACGGAACGCATCCGCCAGCCGCAGCGCCTCGACGCGGTGGTCGCCACCGCCCCGCACCTTCACCATCGCCAGTTCCCGCTCGATCGAACGGCCGGTCAGCGTCATGTCGACGACGCGGTAGACCGGCACCATGCGATCGAGCTGGTGCTTGATCTGCTCGATCACCATCGGCGTCCCCGTGGTGACGATGGTGATGCGGGAGAGATGTTTCTGGCTTTCGGTTTCGGAAACCGTGAGGCTTTCGATGTTGTAGCCGCGGCCGGAGAACAGCCCGATCACGCGCGCGAGCACGCCCGGCTCGTTCTGCACGAGAACCGACAGCGTGTGCGACTCGTTCGGATCGTGACGCTCTTCCAGGAAGTAGGCCGATGCGGGCTGGTTCATTGTCGTCCCCTTGCCATTCTCCGTTGTCATGCCCGCGAAGGCAGGCATCCAGTAATCGCCGGCGTCTCGGGTCGATCGAGAGGCCGCGGCGTACTGGATCGTCCAGTCAAGCCGGACGATGACGTGTGTACTTGTGGTGCGCAGGTTGCCATGCTCACACCGCCATCCTGCGCGCGACGGCGGTTTCCGGCGCGATCCATTTCTGGAACAGATCGAAATCGATATTGCCGCCGGACAGGATCAGGCCGACGCGCTTGCCGGCTAGCCTGGTCTTCTCCTGCAGCGCCGCGGCCAGCGGGGCTGCGCCCGCGCCCTCGGCGAGATTGTGCGTATCGGTCCAGTAAGCGCGGATAGCCGCGGCAACTTCGTCATCGGTGACCTGCACGATGCGCGAGGCGCCCTTGCGGATGATGTCGAGTGCATCCGGGTCCGGAATCCGGGTCGCCATGCCGTCGGCCAGCGTGTTGCTGGTTTCGGTGGTGACGACCTTCCCCGCCGCGAACGACAGCGCATAGGACGGCGCTTCGGTCGATTGCACGCCGACGATCTCGGTCTTCAGCCCGAGCAGATCGCGCGCCATGATGCAGCCGCAGATGCCGGAGCCCTGCCCGATCGGCACATACAGCACGTCGAGGTCAGGCGCCGCGCGAAGCAGTTCGAGCGCGTAGGTCGCGACGCCGAGCACGAGGTCCGGATGGAACGACGGCACCATGTGGAGGCCGGCGAACTGGGCGCGGCGCTCGGCTTCCTCGCGCGCGGCCTGAAAATCCTCGCCATGCTCGACCAGTTCGGCGCCGAACGCGCGCATGGCGCGGTTCTTCTCGACCGAATTGCCCCGCGGCACATAGATCACGGCCGGAACGCCGTGGCGGCCGGCCGCGAATGCCAGGCTCTGCCCGTGGTTGCCGCGCGTAGCGGAGATGATCCCGGGCGTATTCGGGCGCTCGCGCTTGAGCCGGTCAAGATAAACCAGCCCTCCGCGCACCTTGAAGGCGCCGATCGGCGTGTGGTTCTCGTGCTTGACCACGACACTCGTACCCAGCCGCTGGCCAAGCAGCGGCCAGACATGCGCCGGCGTCGGCGGCACCGCCTGCCCCACGATCCCGTGTGCGCGCTCAAGCTCGGCAAGGTCAAACACTTCTCAATCCTCTCCCCCGCTCGTCATCCCCGCCAACGGGTCGGCGCGAAGCGCCGCCCGATGACAGGCTCCGGCGGGGATCCAGTATTCCAGCGGCATCCGGGCAGGCCCGAGCCGCCGCGGCGTACTGGATCGCCCGATCAAGTCGGGCGATGACAGCGGAATTTGTGGCCGGCGTTCTCACACCTGCGTTCTCACACCAGCGCCTTGCCGCCGGCGAAGGCCGCGGCGGTGGCTTCGTCGGTCGCTTCCACCGGCAGGAGCATTTCGTTATGTGCCTTGCCGGACGGGATCATCGGGAAGCAGTTTTCGAGCGTGGCGACGCGGCAATCGAACAGCACCGGACGCTTGACGCTGATCATTTCCTTGAGCGCGCCGTCGAGATCGCCGGGCTTGATCGCCTGCAGACCGACGCAGCCGAACGCGTCCGCGAGCTTGACGAAATCCGGCAGCGCTTCGGAGTACGAATGCGAAAGCCGGTTGCCGTGCAGCAGCTGCTGCCACTGCCGCACCATGCCCATATACTGGTTGTTGAGGATGAATATCTTGATCGGCAATTCGTACTGAACGGCCGTCGACATTTCCTGCATCGTCATCTGCACCGAGGCGTCGCCGGCGATGTCGATCACGAGGCTGTCGCGATGCGCGACCTGCACGCCCAGCGCGGCCGGCAGGCCGTAACCCATGGTACCGAGACCGCCCGACGTCATCCAGCGATGCGGTTCCTCGAAACCGTAGAACTGCGCCGCCCACATCTGGTGCTGGCCGACCTCGGTCGTGATGTAGGTGTCGCGGCCGCGCGTCGCCGCGAACAGCCGTTCGATGGCGTATTGCGGCAGGATGATATCGTTGTTCTTCTTGTAGGCGAGCGAATTGCGCGCGCGCCACACCGCGATTTCCTGCCACCAGGCCTTGATGTCGGGCTTCTTCGCTTCCGCCTTGAACACCTGCAGCAGGTCGCCCATCACGTTGGCGGCGTCGCCGATGATCGGAACGTCGACGTGGATGTTCTTGTTGATGGAGGACGGATCGATGTCGATGTGGATCTTCTTCGAGCCCGGCGAGAACGCGTCGACGCGGCCGGTGATACGGTCGTCGAAGCGCGCACCGATGCATAGCATGACGTCGCAATCATGCATCGCCATATTGGCCTCGTAGGTGCCGTGCATGCCGAGCATGCCGAGCCAGTTCTTGCCGCTCGCCGGATAGGCGCCGAGGCCCATCAGCGTCGAGGTGATCGGAATGCCCGTGGCCTCGACCAGGTCGCGCAGCAGTTTTGACGCTTCGGCGCCGGAGTTGATGACGCCGCCGCCGGAATAGATCACCGGCCGCCTGGCCGACGCCAGCAGCGCCACCGCCTTGCGGATCTGCGCCGCGTCGCCCTTCAGCCGCGGCGTATAGGAGACGTGCACGTCGGATTTGCGCGGCGGATGATAGGTGCCGACGGCGAACTGCACGTCCTTCGGCACGTCGACCAGAACCGGGCCGGGACGGCCCGAGGTTGCGACATAGAACGCCTCGTGCAGGACCTTGGCCAGGTCGTTGACGTCGCGCACCAGCCAGTTGTGCTTGGTGCAGGGACGCGTGATGCCGACGGTGTCGCATTCCTGGAACGCGTCGTTGCCGATCAGATGCGTCGGGACCTGCCCCGTGATGCAGACCAGCGGAATCGAATCCATCAGCGCATCCGTCAGCGGCGTCACCATGTTGGTGGCGCCGGGACCCGAGGTCACCAGCACCACGCCCGGCTTGCCGGTCGAGCGCGCATAGCCTTCGGCAGCGTGGCCGGCGCCCTGCTCGTGCCGCACCAGGATGTGTTCGACCTCGCTTTGCTGGAAAATCTCGTCATAGATCGGGAGCACCGCGCCGCCGGGATAGCCGAACAGGTGCTGGACGCCATGATCGATGAGCGCGCGCACGATCATCGCGGCGCCGGTCATCTGGTTCGGATCGTGGCTCTTCTCGGTCATGACGTACTCCTGGCTTGCTCCGGATGCGCTGTTGCCAGCGGCTTCTTCAAGTGTCTGTTTCGGGAAATAAAAAAGGGCCCCAGAGGCCCCATGCACACCGCCTGATTTTGGGATGGCCTCAGCCACCCCCGGCGGTGCGCCCGGGTACGACTACGATAAGAAGTTTGGTAATAATATTACGCATTTTGTGGCCCGAACTTACCAAAGGTTGCGCGGTTATACCGCCCGGTCCCGGGATGTCAAGGGAAGGACGCCGATGACCCGATTTTTGCAGCTTAGCGGGGTTCCCGGCGTTCGGCGAGCGCGAATTTCATCCTTGCAGGCATGCGCCTCAACAGTTGAGCGTCAATCCGGGAGGTCCAGACCTAATCTCGAGATCACGGGTTCGCTTCGCGCCCTGGGATGACCTTAACCAGCCACCCCCTCGCCGCTTCCGGCGCGACCCATTCGAACTCCGGCAGCTGGTGCCGGAACCAGGTGAACTGGCGCTTGGCATAGTGGCGGGTGTCGGCACGGCTGATCTCGGCGGCCTGCTCACGGGTAATCTCACCGCGCAAATGGCGGGTCAGCGCCGGTACGCCGTGGGCTTTCATCGCCGGCAGCAGAGGATCGAGCTTGCGCGCGGCCAACGCCGCGACCTCCTCCAGCGCGCCTGCGGCCAGCATCGCATCGAACCGCGCATCGATCCGGGCGTAGAGTTGGTCGCGCTCCGGCGCGAGGAATATGGCAGAGAACTCCCCTGGCGGCAGCAGCGGCGGCAGGCCTTCGCGGTGCCAGTCGGTCAGCGCGCGGCCGGTGGCCTCGATCACCTCCAGCGCGCGCGCAATGCGGGTGCGATCGCGCGGCTTCAGCCGTTCGGCCGACACGGGGTCCCATCGCGCCAGTTCGGCATGCAGCGCTTCGACGCCGTCATGCTCCAGCCGCGCGCGCACGGCGTCGCGCACCTCGGAGGGGATCGGCGGCACCGCGGACAGGCCACGCGTCAGCGCCCTGAAATAAAGGCCGGAACCACCGACCAAGACCGGCAGCCGCCCCTCCGCGCGCGCCTCCGACAGCACCTTGGCGGCATCCGCCACCCAGGCGCCCGCCGAGTAATTCACCGATGCATCGACGTGGCCGTAGAGCCGGTGCGGCCCGCGCGCTTCTTCTTCCGCCGTCGGCCGCGCCGTGATGATGCGGAGATCGCGATAGACCTGCATGGAATCGGTGTTGATGATCACGCCGCCGATGTTTTGGGCAAGCTCCAGCGCCAGCGCCGACTTGCCGCTGGCGGTCGGCCCTGCGATAAGCACGGCCTTGCCCAAAACTGGTTGATGCGCACGCATGTCCCTGGTCGCTACCCTCATTTGCAATCCGGTCAATCCCGCGCTCGACAGCACGATCGTCGACGGCGCGCTGGCCGTTCTCCCCTCGCCCGGAACGGCGCAGTGGCTGTTCGACGAAGTCGCGGTCGACATTCCCTTCGACAGCCCGGTCAGGGGTCCGGAAGACATCAAGGCGATCGAAACCCGCCTGCAAGCGGCGCGCGGCGATCTCCCGATCGACATTGTCGTGCAACCTGTCACGGCCCGGCGCAAGAAACTTTTTCTGGCGGACATGGATTCCACCATGATCGGCCAGGAATGCATCGACGAACTGGCCGATTTCGCCGGCCTGAAGGCGCATGTTTCCGCCATCACCGAACGCGCGATGCGCGGTGAAATCGAGTTCGAGCCGGCACTGCGCGAGCGCGTGGCATTGCTGAAGGATATGCCGGTCAGCGTGGTCGACGAGGTGCTGTCAAAGCGCATCACGGCGACACCGGGGGGGCGCGAACTGGTTTCCACCATGCGCGCCAACGGCGCCTGGACCTGTCTCATCTCGGGCGGCTTCACGCTGTTTACCAACGCGGTCGCCGCCAAAATCGGCTTCCAGGAGAACCGCGCCAACGAGCTCAAGATTAGCGACGGCAAGTTCACCGGCGAAGTCACCGAACCCATCCTCGGCCGCGCCGCCAAGCTCGCAACGCTGCTCGAGCTTCGCGATTCCTTCGACCTCGACGACATCGACACGCTGGTGACGGGCGACGGCGCCAACGACCTCGGCATGATCGAGGCGGCCGGCCTGGGCGTCGCCTATCACGCCAAGCCCGCGGTCGCGGCTGCCGCCGCCGCGCGGATCGATTTCGGCGATCTCACTGCGCTGTTGTATGCGCAGGGGTATCGAAGGGACGAGTTTGTGGGGGGATAATGCCGACCGTCCTGCGCTGGGGGCCATATCGCGCTTTTTTCTATTCGAACGAGCGCGGTGAGCCGCCGCATATCCACGTGCGGGCCGGCGACCGTGAAGCCAAGTTCTGGCTGCACGACCTGTCAGTAGCAGTCAATGCGGGATTTCCCGCCCATGAAATCGGCGCTATTATCCGTCACCTGAGAACGCAACGCGATCTCCTTGAAGGCAAATGGCATGAGTACTTTGGAAATTGATGTCGGCGATATCAGGCCAGTGTCAGTTGCTTTCACTGCCGATGAACTCGTGGTGACGCTGGCGGATGGCCGCAGGATTGCGACGCCGCTTGCATGGTACCCACGACTCCGCGATGCCAGCGCCGCAGCCCGCGGAAACTTCGAACTGATGGCGATGGGCATTCACTGGCCCGAACTCGACGAAGATCTCGGTATCGCCGGGATGCTACGCGGCCGCCCGGCGATCTGATCTTTCCTACTGCACGCTCAGCGCCACGAAGCGCAGTTCGCCTTCGCCGTTGGCGACCAGCAGCAGGACCGACTTCTTGCCGTCCTTCTTGAGCTGATCGACGCGCTTCTTGATGTCGGCGGCGTTGGTCACCGCTTCCTGCGCCACCTCGACGATGACGTCGCCGGCCGATAGACGCTTTTCGGCGGCATCGGAGGCGTTGTCGACCCCGGTGATGACGACGCCCTTCACGCTCTCCTTGATCTTGAACCGGGTGCGAAGATCCTTGCTCAGCGCAGCGAGATCGAGGCCGAGCGCCTTCTGCGTCACCAGCTTCTCAGGCGGATCTTCCTTGGTCTTGGCGGCGGCCTGCTGCACCTTCTCGTTGTCCTCGAGGCGGCCGAGCTTGACCTTTCGAGTCTCCTCGTTGCCCTTGCGGATGACCACGACATCGACTTCCTTGCCGACCGCGGTGTCGGCCACGGCGCGCGAGAGGTCCTTCGGGTCCTTGACGTCCTTGCCGTCGAACTTGACGACGACGTCGCCCGGCTCGATGCCGGCGGGCTTTGCCGGACCCTTGTCGTCGACGCCTGCGACCAGCGCGCCGCGGGCGGGCTTGATGCTGAGACTTTCGGCGATCTCCTCGGTGACCTGCTGGATCCGCACGCCGAGCCAGCCACGGCGCAATTCGCCGAACTGCTGGAGCTGATCGACCACGCGTGACACCGTCTTCGACGGCACCGCGAAGCCGAGGCCGATCGAACCGCCGGTCGGCGAAATGATCAGCGTGTTGACGCCGACGACTTCGCCTTCGAGGTTGAACAGCGGACCGCCGGAATTGCCGCGGTTGATGGAGGCATCGGTCTGGATATAGCTGTCGTACGGCCCCTGGCTGATGTCGCGGTTGCGCGCCGACACGATGCCGGCCGTAACCGAGCCGCCGAGGCTGAACGGATTGCCGATCGCGATCACCCACTCACCCAGCCGCAGCTTGTCGGAATCGCCGAACTTGACCGCGACCAGCGGCTTCACCGGCTTGAACTTCAGAACCGCGATGTCGGTCTTCTTGTCGACCCCGACCAACTCGGCCTTGATCTTGGTGCCGTCGTTCATGATCACGTTGATCTCGTCGGCGTCCGCAATGACGTGATTGTTGGTGACGACGATGCCGGCGGGGTCGATGATGAACCCGGAGCCGAGCGAATTGGTCTTGCGACGCTGCATCTCGCCGCTCTTGTCGCCATCCTTGGGACCGCCGCCGCGGCGGTTCTTGAAGAAGTCGTCGAAGAACTCCTCGAACGGCGAGCCCGGCGGCAATTGCGGCATCGCCTCCCTGTTGCTGCCGCCGCCCTTGGCCTCGACATTCTGCGAGGTCGAGATGTTGACGACGGAGTCGATCACCTTCTCGGCAATGTCGGCGATGCCGTCCGGCCCGCGCGCGCTGACCGGCGCCGCCGCCAGCGTGCTGGCGGCGCTGAACGCGATGGCAATCCCCATCAGGCGCAGGCGACTGGTCAAGGCGGGTCTGGCACCGGTCATGTCGGCTCGTCTCCAAAAGGATGGAATTTGGGACCACAGTGCGCCCGAACGGGGCCGAGGTGCAAGCATTTGCGCTGGGCATTTCCGCAAAAAGCTGACTTCCGGCGGCTCACGATTTCGTTGACGCCACAGGCATTTGTAGGGGTTGCTTGCCGTCATTCCGGGGCGCGAAGCGAACTACGGTGCGCAACTCGCGCACCTGGGGTCTGGTCCTTCGGAGCATCCCGGAATGACCGTGAATACCTACCGGCGAACGAACCAGATCAGCAGCAACCCGACTACCGCCGATCCGATGCCGACGATACGTAAAATATTGTCCGGCGTCGCCAGCGCGCTCTTCATGGCCCGGCGCATCCAGGCCGGGCTCGCCGCAAACATCAGGCCTTCCAGGACGAACAGAATTCCGAGGCCGATGAGGAAGTCGGCAAACGCTATGGACCTCATCGGACAACACCCCCCGTTTATCAGCGCTTCTTATTTGACGGAGGCGACGCGGAGCCCGCGTCGCCTCGATAACTTCAGAGTGTAGCCGCCCGACCGCTATTGCTTCGGCGCCGCTGCCGCTGCCGGCGGATAACCCGAGGGATTGGCAAAGAAGCGGAAGAACTCGGAATCGGGCCGCAGCAGGAAGCGGGTGTCGTTGGACCGAAGCCCGGTCTCGTAGGCCGACATCGAGCGGTAGAAAGCGAAGAAATCCGGATCCCTGCCGTATGCTTCGGCAAACAGCCGGTTGCGCTCAGCGTCGCCGATACCGCGCGTCTGCTCGGCGGCCGAATTGGCTTCGGCGATGATGACGGTCGCCTCGCGATCGGCCTTGGAGCGGATTTCCTGCGCCTTCTGGCCGCCCTGGGCACGGAACTCCGCGGCTTCGCGCTGCCGCTCGGTCTGCATCCGCTGATAGACCGCCTGGCTGTTCTGCTCCGGCAGGTCGGCTCGGCGGATACGAACGTCAACCACCTGAATGCCGTATTGGTCGGCCTCCCGGTCGAGTTGGTCGCGGATCCGCATCATCAAGTTATCGCGTTCGTCACGAACCACGTTGATGAACGTGACCTCGCCCAGCACGCGCCGCAGCGCCGCGTTGAGCAGCGTCGTGAGCTGCAGGTTGGCAGCCTGGATCGAACCGATGCTTTGGTAGAAGCGCAGTGCGTTCTTGATGCGATAGCGGGCGAAAGCATCGACCACCAGCCGCTTCTGATCCGAGGCGATGACTTCCTGTGACGGATTTTCCAGATCGAGAATGCGCTTGTCGATCGAGATTACGGTGTCGATGAACGGGGCCTTGAAGTTCAGGCCGGGTTCGGTGACGACGCGCACAGGCTCGCCGAGCCGTACCACCAGCACCTGTTCGGTCTGCGCGACCGTGAAGACCGAGCTGTAGCCGACAATGATGACGACGAACAGCAGGATCAGGGCAACGACGCCTGCAACGGGGGACTTCATCGGGTGCCTCCCTGCTGCTGGCTGGTGGCGGGCGGCGATGGTGGACGTCGTGGCGTCAACTCACTTAGCGGCAGATACGGCACCATGTTGCTCTGCGCACCGTTGCCGCCGTCATAGACCAGCTTCTCGGAACCGCCGAGAATCCGTTCCATCGTCTCCAGGTAAATTCGCTGCCGCGTCACGTCGGGCGCCTTCTTGTATTCGTCGTAAACCTTCTGGAAGCGCGCGCTCTGGCCCTTGGCCTCGGCGACCGCCTGTTCCTTGTAGCCTTCGGCGACCTGCAGGATCTGCGCGGCGCGGCCGCGCGCGTCCGGAATGACGCGGTTGGCGTAGGTCTGCGCCTCGTTCTGCAGCCGCTCGAAGTCGGCACGCGCGGCTTGCACGTCGCGGAACGCGTCGATCACCTGCGCGGGCGGGTCGACCTTCTGCATCTGCACCTGCGTGATCAGAACGCCGGCGCCGTAGCTGTCCAGCGTCTTCTGCATCAGTTCCTGCACATTCGCTTCCGTCGTGGTGCGGGCGCCGGTGAGGATGGGCTGGATCTGCGAACGCCCGATCACCTCGCGCATCGCGCTTTCGGCCACCGCCTTCACGGTGCCCTCGGGGTTCTGGATGTTGAAGAGAAAATTGCCGACGCCGTCGGGCTTGATGCGCCACAACACGGTGAAGTCGACGTCGACGATGTTCTCGTCGCCGGTCAACATCAGGCTTTCTTCCGGCACGTCCCGCATCGTGCGGCCGCGCCGCGCCGGGTCCTCGATCAGCGACATGCCGATCGAGATCGTGGAAACGCGCAGCGCCTTTGGCAGCAACACGGTCTCGATCGGATACGGCAGATGATAGTTCAGGCCGGGTTGCACGGTGCGCACATGCTTGCCGAAGCGCAGCACGACGCCGAGTTCTTCGGACTGCACGCGGAAGAATCCGGACAGGCCCCAGATCGCCAGCGCGCCGATCAGGACCAGTGCGATGCCCATGGTGCTGAAATGACCGCCCGGCAGAAGCTGCTGCAGCCGGTCCTGGCCGCGCCGCAGAAGGTCCTCGAGATCCGGCGGCCTCGGCCCGACCGACTGCGGCCCGGACCCCCACGGCCCCTTGGGACCAGAGCCCCAGGGGCCCCCACCTTGATTCTTCCACGGCATATAAAACTCTCCTCCGCTGGGCCCGGATCCGCCTGTAGGCAGGGTGCCCAGCCTCGCATATCCGCCCGGCTTTATAGGGGACCGCTAGGCCCCTTACAACGCAAGCTTCCTGCTCGAAGCAGCTATGCTTGACGCCGTATTTGTCAATGCAAACATCGGCTAGCGCGGTTAACGCTGATGGTGCCGACGATATGTCACATAGGAGAAATCGACGCTGTCTTCGGGACCGGCCGGATTCCGTGCCCGCGCCACCTCCTGCCAAACCGTGGCATCAATTGCGGCGAAACGCGTATCGCCCTCCGGCCGGGCGTGCACTTCGGTGACTTCCAGGCGATCGGCCCGGTCCATGCATTGCGCGTAGATCTCCGCGCCGCCGATAATCGCGATCTCAGTGGCGAAACGCCGCAGCGCATCCCCGGTGGCGATCGCCATCGCATCCGCAACGGAATACGTGACTACGGCGCCGGCGGCGCGAAAGCCAGCATCGCGCGTGACCACGATATTGGTTCGTCCGGGAAGCGGCCGGCCGATCGAGAGGAAGGTCCTGCGCCCCATCACCACGGGCTTTCCAGAGGTCAGCGCCTTGAAGCGCGACATGTCGGATTTCAGCCGCCACGGCATGGTGCCGCCGGCTCCGATGACGCCATTCTCGGCGACCGCCACGATGAGGACGACTTCCATTACCGCGCTCCCCGCGCCAGTGCGGCCAGCGCCGGACCGCCGACCCGGCAGACCATCCACTCGTCCATCAGCACCGCACCGAGCGATTTGTAGAATTCGATCGACGGCGCGTTCCAGTCGAGCACCGACCATTGCAGACGCGACCAGCCGTTGGCGATGCACTCGTTTGCCAGATGCACCAGCAGCGCCTTGCCGATGCCCTTGCCGCGCAGCGCCGGGCGGACGAACAGGTCCTCCAGGTAGATTCCGGCGCGCCCGCTGAAAGTCGAATAATTGACGAACCAGACCGCGAAGCCCACGGCCTCGCCGTTCCACTCCGCAATCTCGCAAAACAGGCGCGGATTGGCGCCGAACAGCTCGGAATCCAGATCCGCTTCGGTGGCCTCGACTTCGTGAAGCAGCCTTTCATACTCGGCGAGTTCGCGAACGAACGACAGCACAGTTCCCGCTTCGCCCGGACGTACGCGGCGGATGTTGAGAGACATCAATCCCTCACACCGCTATTCATACAGCCACCTCGGCCTTGATATGCGGATGCGGGTCGTAGCCTTCGAGCGCAAAATCCTCGTAGCGGAATGCGAAGATGTCCTTCACATCGGGATTGATCCGCATGACCGGCAGCGGCCGCGTCGGCCGCGTCAGTTGCAGCCGCGCCTGTTCCAGATGGTTCAGATACAGATGCGTGTCGCCAAAAGAATGGACGAAATCGCCGGGCTTCAGCCCCGTCACTTGCGCCACCATCATCGTCAGCAGCGAATAGGAAGCGATGTTGAAGGGCACGCCCAGGAACACGTCGGCCGAACGCTGATAGAGCTGGCACGACAGTTTGCCGTTGGCGACGTAGAACTGAAACAGGCAGTGACAGGGCGGCAGCGCCATCTTGTCGACGTCGGCGGGATTCCATGCGCTCACGATCAGCCGCCGTGAATCCGGGTTGCGCTGGATCATGTCGATGACGTTGGCGATCTGGTCGATGCGGCGCCCGTCCGGCGCCGGCCACGACCGCCACTGCGATCCATAGACGGGACCGAGATCGCCGTTGGCGTCGGCCCATTCGTCCCAGATCGAAACGCCGTGGTCCTTGAGGTATTTGATGTTGGTGTCGCCGGCGAGGAACCAGAGCAGTTCGTGCACGATCGCCTTCAGCGGCAGGCGCTTGGTGGTCAGCATCGGAAAGCCGGCCGACAGGTTGAAGCGCATCTGGTGGCCGAAGATCGACAGCGTGCCGGTGCCGGTGCGGTCGTGCTTCTCCGCGCCGTCGCTGAGGATACGTTCAAGCAGGTCGTGGTACTGGTTCATGGCTGACGTTTCGGGCCTTCCGGGGAGCGCGAACTTAGCGGCCGGCATAGCCGATCGACACGCCGATTCGGCCTCTCACGGCAATTATACCCCGAAAAATGATCATTCTCGCACAAACGACAAGGGGCGGAACCTGCGTCCCGCCCCTCCACTATCCTGTTGACGACGTGGACTAATTCACGGCCTTGAGAACCGGTGTCCACTTTGCGATTTCGTTCTTCACCAGGGTTCCCAGCGAGGCCGGCGTCCGCTCCGCCTTGGCCGGGATCACGCTGCCGAGGTCGAGCAGTCGCTTGCGCACGCCCTCGTCATCCAAGGCCTTGACGACCGCCTCGTTCAGCTTGGCGACAACCTCCGGCGGCGTGCCCTTCGGCGCGAAGATCGCGTTCCATGCCTGCGCCTGGAAGGCCGGCAGGCCGGCCTCGGCGGTGGTCGGAACGTTGGGCAGGGATGGATTGCGCTCCGGCGTCGCGATCGCATAGGCCTTGATCGTGCCGCCGTTGATCTGCGGCACCGCGTTGACGATCTGGTCGCACATGTAGTCGACCTGCCCCGCAATGAGCGCATTCATCGCCGGACCCGTGCCGTTGAAGGGAACGCCGATCGGCTTGACCCCGAGCACCGAGTTCAGCAACTCGCACGACACGTGGGAGACCGAGCCGATGCCGGCATGCGCGGCGTTGACCTTGCTTTCATTCGCCTTCACGTAGGCGATGAATTCCTTGAGGTCCTTCGGCGGCAGGTCCTTGCGCGCCAGGATCAGGATCGGCGTTCCCGCCAGCAGCCCGACCGGTTCGAAATCCTTCTCCGGATGATAGGCGAGCTTGGGATAGAGCGGCACGGACGCCGCGTGCGTGCCCATATGCCCGGTAATCAGCGTATAGCCGTCATTGGCGGCCTTCGCCGCGCGCGTGGTGGCGGTGGTTCCGCCGGCACCGACGACGTTCTCGATGATGATGGTTTGACCGAGCGTCTGCGCCATATGGGCGGTGACGATGCGCGCGATCACATCGGTCGGGCCGCCTGCCGCAAACGGCACGATCATGGTGATGCTGCGCGTCGGATAGGTTTGAGCCTGCGCCTGCGCAGAAATTGCAAATCCGGCGAGCACAGCCAGACAACCGCTCGCCAGCGAGCGTCCATACCATTTCATGGTTAAGTTCCTTCAGCCCTTAGAGAAATGCCGGCTCTCCCAAGCCGGCATTTGCGAGTCATATCAGTTCACGCGAAGTCGAACAGGCTACAACCTGCGGCGCACCGACGCAGGTCAATTCTCGGATTCGACGAACACCTCGTCGCGCTTCTTGCGCAGCGCCGGCAGCACCGTCAGGATCAGCAGTCCGGCCGCAATCGCCATCAGCACCGCAGACAGCGGACGCGTGACGAACACCGACCAGTCGCCGCGCGAGATCAGGAGCGCCCGGCGCAGATTCTCCTCCATCAGCGGTCCGAGCACCATGCCCAGCAGCAGGGGCGCCGGCTCAAAGTCGTGCTTGATGAGCCAATAGCCGATCAATCCGAATACGCCTGCTATCATGACGTCTGTCGGCGCGTTGTTCACCGAGTAGATGCCGATACAGCAGAAGATCACGATCGACGGGAACATCAGGCGATACGGCACGCGAAGCAGCCGCACCCAGATGCCGACCAGCGGCAGGTTGATGACGAGCAGCATCAGATTGCCCACCCACATCGAGGCGATCATGCCCCAGACGAGTTCGGGTTGCTTCTGCATCACCTGCGGACCCGGCACGATGCCATGGATGGTCATCGCGCCGACCATCAGCGCCATCACCGCATTCGGCGGAATGCCGAGCGTCAGAAGCGGGATGAACGAGGTTTGCGCAGCCGCGTTGTTGGCGCTTTCGGGCGCCGCAACGCCCTGAATCGCACCGCGGCCGAACTTCTGCGGCGTCTTCGATATCTTCTTCTCGAGTGTATAGGCCGCGAACGAGGCGATGACGGCGCCGCCGCCCGGCAGGATGCCGAGGATCGAGCCAAGCACGGTGCCGCGTCCTATCGCCGGCGCCGAGTCCTTCAGGTCCTTTGCCGTCGGCATCAGGCCGGAGACCTTTTGCTGAACCAGTTGGCGGTCGCCTTCGCCGCCGGCGTCGAGATTGCGGATGATTTCCGCAAAACCGAACAACCCCATCGCCAGCGTGGCAAACCCCAGACCGTCGGCCAGTTCGGGAATGTTGAAGGCCATGCGCGAAGCGCCGGTTTCGATGTCCGATCCCACCATTGACAGCAGCAGGCCCAGCACGATCATCGCGATTGCCTTCAGCACGGAGCCCTTTGCGAGAACCACGGCAAAGATCAGGCCGAGCACCATCAGCGAGAAATATTCGGCAGGCCCGAACGCCAGCGCGAGCTTGGTGAGCGGCGCGCCCAGAATGGCGATCAGCACGGTCGCGACACAGCCGGCGAAGAACGAGCCGATCGCCGCGATCGCCAGCGCCGGACCGGCGCGGCCCTGCTTGGCCATCTGGAAACCGTCGAGCGCCGTGACCACCGAACCCGCCTCACCGGGAATGTTGACCAGGATCGACGTGGTCGAGCCGCCATACTGCGCACCGTAATAGATGCCGGCTAGCATGATCAGCGCGCCCACCGGCGGCAGGCCGAAGGTGATCGGAAGCAGCATGGCCACGGTGGCAATGGTGCCGATGCCCGGCAGAACACCGACGAGCGTGCCGACCAGCGCGCCGATCAGGCACAGCAGAATGTTGACGGGGATCGGGATCGAAGCGCCGCCGAGAAACGCCGGCGTCCACTGCACGAACTGGAAAACGACACCGAAGCCCAGCCCGAGATTTGAAAAGATATCTCCCATCGTACCCTCAACGGATCATGAATGTCGGCAGGAGCTGCAAGGGCAGACCGAGCGCGTAAGGAAACAAAAGGGCACAGAACGTCGTCAGGCAGGCGCCGACGACAAGCGCCTCTATCCAACGGGTCTCATGCGAGCCGCAAGCGGCGATCATGAAGCTCGTCATCGCAGCGAAGATCATTCCCATCGGCCGGATCGTGAACGCAAAGGAAAGGATCGCCAGCGACACAAACAGCGGACCGCGCCAGTGATATTTCGCAAGGTGCTGGCCTTCGGTCAGAACGCCGACGAGCGCGATGGCGGCGCCCAGTCCGAGCAGCAGAAACCCGAACATCCGCGGCGCGGTGCCGGCGCCGAACGAAAACCCGCGCATGCCCTGCAGGTCGCTTGACGCCCAGAGGGCGAACAATGCGACGGCCATCAACGCGATGCCGCCGATAAAATCCTGCGGTCCGCGAACCCACTTCGGCATGATAGATTTGACCGGCGCTGGGCCCGGCGTAGCACTCATCGTCTCACTCCCCCCAAAAGGCGGGGCTTCTCGCCCGTCGCTTGGATAACTTGTACCTGTATGCGTGTCCCGGAAACTGCCTAGCGAGTTTCCTCGGACAACGCCAGCAAAACCCAAAGCGCCCTGGTCCGGGAATATCCTGACATGCATAGCGACCGGCGCGAATTGGTGCATCCGTGCCAAGTCTACTGCCCTTTTCGGAAAGCCGTGCAGCGAGGCTGTTCATCGCAACTTGCACGGCTCACCGCGCCGGCAATACCCGCGACCAGATACTTCGCGCGCTCTTGCCGATCATCGACCACGCGCCGGCCACAATCAGCCCACCGGCCAGAGCTCCCTTAAGGGCAAAACCAGGCTGACTTGGCGGCGAATGGCCGGCCAAAGACGTGGCAGCCGGTCAGGAGCCGGCTGCTCACCGCAATTCGGGAACTGCCAGAAGCCATCCAATTCGCCATGCACGCGCCTGCGGGTAGCCCTATTCTTCTTTAGACTTGCACCCTATATTGGGGGTGCCGGTTCGCCGGCTATGGAAATAAATGACCGTCGCAATAAACCATTCGGACCCGGGGGCAGTACCCGGCGCCTCCACCCAAGCCCACTTTAATGAGATTATGATGGGCTTCGGCGGGGGCGAAACAGGATCGACGAGGGCGTAAAGGGCGAGTTTTTTCTCGGTATGGTTCCGCCGTTATCGGGCTATGCAATAGTTGCAAACGACAACTATGCTCCGGTTGCTCAGGCTGCGTAACGCAGTTTGAAAGACCAAGTCTAAAGTCCTAGCGGGTTAAGCTCCGCTAGGCGGGGTTCGGAGGCACCTGGCAACAGAAGCCTCCACTTCATTTTCTTTGCATTTTCCGCCCGGCAGAGGCCTTCTGCCGCAAATTCGACCCGTCACACCTGCTGACCTCCGGCCCGTGCCGGAGTACCATGGCATAACAGGGCGAGTCGGGGCACCGGCGGCCACCATTGAACGTAACAGGACCACCATGGCGACCGATCACATCCGTTATGACGTGCTGGCGCGCGACGCGCTGCGCGGGGTGCTGCGCCGCGTGCTGACCGACGCTGCCGAACACGGCCTGCCCGGCGAGCATCATTTCTTCATCACCTTCCTGTCCACCGCCGACGGCGTAAGGCTGTCGCCCCGGCTGCTCGCGCAGTACCCGGAGGAGATGACGGTCATCCTGCAGCACCAGTTCTGGGATCTGGTGGTGACCGAGGATCGTTTCGAGGTCGGCCTTTCGTTCGGCGGCATTCCGGAGCGGCTGGTGGTTCCGTTCGCCGCGATCAAGAGCTTTCTCGATCCGTCCGTCCAGTTCGGCCTGCAGTTCGAACCGTCGGAGGCCATACCCGAAGCGCCGGCGGCAAAGCTGCCCGCCGTTCCCGCTGCCCCCGCCCTGCCCGTCGCCACGGCGCCGGCGCCCGCTGCCGAGAGCGCGGATGAGCCGGAGAAGGCGAACGAAGGCGCGGAAGTGGTGCGGCTGGATCGTTTCCGCAAGAAATAATCCAAGCGCGAGAAAGTCCGCAACGCTGTAGTGTGCGCGTCCCGCCACTTCACGGCGCAATGGACTTTTCACGCATGGCTCGAACGAACTCCAAAAACAAATCCACCCGCAGCGAGACCGACAGTTTCGGTCCGATCGACGTTGCCGCCGATCGCTACTGGGGCGCGCAGACCGAACGCTCGCGGCAGAACTTCAAGATCGGCCAGGACCGCATGCCGATGCCGATCGTCCATGCGCTCGGCATCGTCAAGCTCGCCTCCGCGCAAACCAACCGGGAACTCGGCCTGCTCGATGCACGCCGCGCCGGCGCCATCACCCGCGCCGCCCGCGAGGTGATCGAGGGCAAGCTCGACGATCATTTTCCGCTGGTGGTCTGGCAGACCGGCTCCGGCACCCAGACCAACATGAACCTCAACGAGGTGATCGCCAACCGCGCCAACGAACTGCTCACCGGCAAGCTCGGCAAGCTCGGCAAGGAGCCAGTGCATCCGAACGATCACGTCAACATGAGCCAGTCGTCGAACGATTCATTTCCGACGGCGATGCATATCGCAGCGGCGCAAGGCATCCTGGCGAACCTGATCCCGGCATTGAGCGATTTGCATCGCGAGTTGCGCAGGAAAGAAAAGGCGTTCGCAAAGATCATCAAGATCGGGCGGACCCATACGCAGGACGCGACCCCGCTGACGCTGGGGCAGGAGTTCTCCGGTTATGCGGCGCAGGTCGAGCTTGGCATCGCACGGCTGCGCGTCGCGGTGAAGGACTTGTATCCGCTGGCGCAGGGCGGGACCGCCGTCGGCACCGGCCTCAACTCGAAACCGGAATTCGGCAAAAAGTTCGCAAGGGAAGTCGCCAGGCTTACCAGGCTTCCCTTCACCAGCGCGCCGAACAAGTTCGAAGCGCTCGCCTCCAATGATGCCTATGTGCTGGTGCACGGCGCGATCAACTCGGTCGCCACCGGACTGTTCAAGATCGCCAACGACATTCGCCTGCTGGGGTCGGGCCCGCGCTCCGGCCTCGGCGAATTGATCCTGCCCGAAAACGAGCCGGGCTCGTCGATCATGCCCGGCAAGGTCAACCCGACCCAATGCGAGGCGATCACCATGGTCTGCTGCCAGGTGTTCGGCAACCAGACGACCATCACGGTCGCTGGCAGCCAGGGACATTTCGAATTGAATGTTTACAAACCGGCATTGGCATATTGTATGATAAATTCCATTCAATTGCTGTCGGATGCGACCCGCTCGTTCACGGAACATTGCGTGGTGGGAATACGTGCCGACGAAAAGCGGATTCGCGATTTGATGGAGCGCTCGCTGATGCTGGTCACCGCGCTCGCTCCGAAGATCGGATACGACAACGCGGCGAAGGTCGCGAAGACGGCGCATGCGCGCGGAACTACATTGAAGGAAGAGGCCGTGCGATTGGGCTTCGTGAGCGCGGCCGAGTTCGAACGACTGGTGCAGCCGGACAAAATGACACACCCGGGGTAACGCCTCTCCGGGAAACTACGGATGTGCGATTTAATTGTGGATCATAACACCCAAAGAATTAGGGTGATCATCTATCGCCATCGCGGCGACGCATGGTAGGAGCAGGTATTATTCGGTTTTCGCAGAGCGGAAATAAATTTTTTGATGCTATCAGAGAACATTACACGGGGATTCTGCATGACCATCAAGTTTGCTTTCGCGACGCGCAACGACATTGCTCTGGCCAGTGAAACGTCTTGCCTTCGAGACGCCGGATGATGGAGGCCAGCATGGGCGATGTGGTCAACCTCAAGCGATTCAAGAAGCGAAACGAGCGAGAACAATCGGCCATGCAAGCCGACGCCAACCGGGCGCGCTATGGCAGGACCAAAGCCGAGCGCACTCGCGATCAGCAACAGAAGGATCGCGCCGGCGAATTTCTTGACCAGCACAGAATTGATGACGGAGACGCATCATGAAGTCGCCAGTCGTCAAACGCTCGATCGTCGTCGCCGGTCACAAGACCAGTGTCAGCCTCGAAGAAGCCTTCTGGAACGGCATGAAGGAAATTTCGGGCCTGCGAAACATGACGCTGTCCGAACTGGTCGGCGAGATCGACGGCAACCGCCAACAGGGAAATCTGTCCTCGGCGATCCGTCTTTTCGTGCTCGACTATTTCCGCACGCGCGCGATGCCGCCGCCGGCGGCGCCGGACGGACCACGGCCGCAGGCCTGATCGTCGCTTCAGGCGCGCAAATCTCAAAGCGCGCCCGTCGTGCTACGCCCTAACGCTCAATAGACCACGCTCGATACTCAATAGACGAGCCCTGCACCGGGCGGCTTTTCGAGCGCCGCGGCCAGTGATTGGTACTCTTCGCACCCTGTCCCGCAAATCGCTGCGATCCGGCTCAGATGATACGACGCCTGGTCGCGATTGCCCTGCTCGACTTGCCACAGCCCGTAATACTGCCACGTCAGGATGTGGTTGGGGTCCGTCTTCAGCGCGCGCTCGTACCAGGTTTGCGAGAGCCTGTAATCGCCGAGCTTGCGATAGGAGTAGCCGATCAGATTGGCGACGTTCGCATTGTCGTCGTGACCGAGCGCCTTCAACTGCTCGATCGCGCCGGCATAATCGTTGCGCTGATAGATCGTCGCATGGGCTGCACGGTATCCCTCCCGAAATGCCGCATCGTCGATACTCGACTGCTTGTCGGTCTTCTTCCTGGCTTTGGATGTCGACTTGGACGTGGACCTCGGAGCGGACCTGGTCTGCGGCGGCGGCGGTGGCGGCGGCATGGCGGACGGCGGATCGCCTCCTCCTCCTCCGGCCGCAAAGGCCGGGACAATTGGCGGCGAAACGATCAACGCCACCGAAAACATGGTCAGCGTTGCTAACTTAATTGCCGATCTGATCATGCGAACCTCCGGTTTTCCTTAAAAGAGAATCCACGGTCCAGCCGCAGTGATAGACCCCGCCGGACACAAAACATTCCCGAAGAAGTTTCGCGCTCTGGACGAGCGCAGGCAATGCAGATAATCGATGGTTGGCTTCGGCCACGCTGAGCAAGCCCGGCTGGAGCCGGCAACCCCGTTACCGAGAAACCCCGGAGAGAGAAATGGACATCGCAAAGCTGACCGCTCCGCGACCCCTGTCCATTTCGGAAGTTCTCCATGGCTGCCTTTCTCATTCTGGATTCCATCTCCCTCGTCACGCCTGACGGACGCCCCCTGTTCGATGGATTGACCCTCGCCCTCGGGCGCGAGCGCACCGCCGTCGTCGGCCGCAACGGCTCCGGCAAATCCACCCTGCTGCGGTTGATCGCAGGCGACATCGCCCCCTCAGGCGGGGTGTTGCAGCGCATCGGTTCGATCGGCGCGCTCGCGCAACTGGCTGATGAACGCCTGACAGTCGGCGAGGCGCTCGGCGTCGCCGACGAACTCGCGCGCCTGCACCGGCTCGAAGGTGGCGAAGGCTCGCTCGACGACGCGGCGGATGCGGACTGGACGTTGCCTGCCAGGATACATGCGGCGCTGATTGACGCCGGCCTGCCGTCGATGCCGCTGCATCGTCCGATCGCTTCGCTAAGCGGCGGCGAACGAACTCGCGTCGCGCTGGCGCGCCTGCTGATCGAGGCGCCGGACGTGCTGCTGCTCGACGAGCCTACCAACAACCTCGATGCCGACGGCCGGCAGGCGGTCGCGCAGTTGCTCGAACGCTGGCAGGGCGGCATCCTCGTCGCCAGCCACGATCGCGCGCTGCTGGAGCGCGTCGACCGCATCATCGAGCTGACGCCGATCGGCGTCAGCATATTCGGCGGCGCGTGGCCGGCCTTTGCCGAAGCGCGCGAGGCCGCTCGCGACCGTGCCAAAGCCGACCTCGATCACGCCATGGACGCGTTGCGCAATACCGAACGCACGCTTCAGAAGGCGCGGGAAAAGAAATCGCGGCGCGACAAGGCCGGCCGTGCCTGGCGCGCGAAGGGCATCGAAGACAAGATGTTCATGGACCGCGAGAAGGAGCGCGCCGAGAACAGCGCCGCGCGTGAAAGCCATCTCGCCAATCGCCTGATGGGCGAGCGCACCGAGGCGCTGGAAGCTGCGCGCACCCGGGTCGAAGTCGTGACGCCGCTTGCAATCGATCTGCCACGAACCGACCTGCCCGGCGGCCGCGAGTTGGTGGCCTTCAGTGAGGTGGCAATGGCCTTCGGAGAGCGCCATCTGTTCGGGCCGCTCTCATTCGACGTTCGCGGACCCGAGCGGATCGCAATCCGCGGCGCCAACGGCTCCGGCAAGACCACGCTGTTTAGCCTGATCACCGGCGAACTCGCGCCTGCTGCTGCTGGACGAGCCGACCAACCATCTTGACATCGCATCGATTGAGGAGCTGGAAAACGCGCTTGCATCATTCGATGGCGCGCTGATCACAATCAGCCACGACGAAGCGTTCTTGCGCGCGATCGGAATCGAACGCGAGATCGTGCTGTGAGGTCGGCAGCTAATTGCTGTTCTGCAGCGATGGCCGCGGCGGATTGGCGACCTGCGGTGTCAGCGCGAGCGGTGGCCGCAGTCTCGGTTTCGCAGCGCCTGGCGCGGGCTTGACGTCGATCGGCGGCGGCAGTGGCGCAACCTGCCCCGAGACCGGCGCCGGCGGAGTCGGCGCCTGCGACCCATTGGCAGCGGGCGGTGGCGCAGGCGTGCGCGGGCCAGCCTTCTGCTTCGCGGGAGGCCGGCGCTGGCCTGGCGCCGGCACCGGAACCGCGCCGGGCGGCGGTGTTATCTCCAACGGCGTCTGCACTTCCAGAGGCGGCAGCGATATCGGCGCCGGCATCGGCGGCGGCGGTTCGCCGCGCTCGATGGCGTCGAGCCTTCGGGTCTCATAATCGATCGCCCGCACCGATAGCCAGGAGGAAAGCGCCGTGACGTCGACGCTGCGCGTGAGCCCATCCGGCGTCCCGGCCGCGAACAATTGAATCTCCGGACGGCCAACCGTCGCCGTCAGGGAAATCGCGGCGCGGATATCGGCCTGGTCGGCGGGAATGTCGTAGCCGCCGGAGACGATGGCGCGCACGCCCGTGGCATCGAGCGTGGTGGCGCCGACGCGAAGCCGGCCATCCCGGATGGTGAACGGAATTTGCGCCGAAGGAATCGCGAGCGTACCGGCCAGGAGCGCGGGCTCGACGATCTGCTTCAACCTGGCATCGTCCTTCACTTGCCCGCCGTCGCTGGCGCGGACCGCCACCTCGAAGGCGCGCAGATCGAGGCCGGCGAATTTCGCCTGCTCCAGCGTCAGCGTGCCGCTGCCGGACAGCGCTCCTGCCAGCGCCGAAGCGCTGCGACCCTGGCTGGTCAGCGTCATCTGCATCGAGGCGCGGCCCGCAGGCATCGCAAGGTTGCGATAGCGCAGCGCCGTGCCGTCGACGTCGGCGAACTCGACGCGGGCGTTCAGATTGATTCCGTTCGCGCCCGGCCTCGCATCGACGTTCGCGGTAACATCGCCGCCGCCGATCCTGCCCTTGACGGCATCGAATGTCAGCGACTGGCCGTCGCTCTTGACGATGCCGCTCACCGGCTGGAATTCGCTCCCGCCCGGGAGCAGCCCCCGCAATGCCTGGAAAGCAACCTGGCCGCGCCAGCCCTTCATGAACCCGGCGCCGAGCGGCTCGGCGGCATCATGTCCGGCCGCCCCAAGCGCCAGCGCAAATGCCGGCGCCAACGCAAGCTGGTCGGCGCCGATTTCGCCTTCGATGTTTTTCTCCTGGCCCAGCGTGACCGCGAGACGTCCGCGCAGCCGCGAACCGGCGATGCTGCTGTCGAGATCGTCAAGTGTCAGGCTGTTGCCCACGAGCGTGATGCGCGAGGACAGGCCGATATTCTGCGCCAGCGCATCTCCCTGCTTGAGGTCGAGCAGCGGCCCGAGGTCGGCGCTGCGGACTTTCAGGCTGAGACTGGCTTTGGCCTCCGGTGCCCATGGTTCGGCGGCGCCATCCGCGTCGGCATCCAATCCCGTGCCTGATATCTTTGCCTTGAGCCGCAACGGCGCACCCCAGGCGCCCGTCGCGGTTCCCTCGAACTGGGCCGGGCCTTCGCCGGCCGTGACGGTTCGATCGAGGCCAAGCAGCGCGATCAACGCGCGGCCTTGCGCGGAATAAACCTTCGTCTCGATCCCGACCTCGCTGCGCCCGAGCGCGGCGAGATCGATGCCGTGAATTGCCGCGACGGCCGGCTCGGCAGTGATGACGGCCACGCCCTCGAGCTGCGGCGCTTCGAGTTCGACGACCGCGCGCGCATGGGCGCGGTCGGCCTTTCGGGCGTTCTTGTCGACGTCGAGCGTCAGTTTCACGCTCGCCGGGCCGGACGTCGTCCCCATCGCATCGATCCGCGCGGCAAGCGTCGGCGCGAACGGCGAAATCAAGGCGGTCATCCGGCCAAGTGAGGCGGCGCTGGTATCGAGCGCGAGCTTTCCGATCGCGTTGACGCGGTCGAAACTGCCCGTGCCTTCCAGCGTCACGCTGTCGGCCTGGCCGACCTTGAGCTGGTCGAGCGACAGCGTTTTCGGCGAGTAGCCGACTTTGACGAGCAGCGGCCGCAGTTCCTGGCCGGCCGAAATGGCACGGCCGACATCCAGCGAAAGCTGCCCTTCGTCAGGCCACTCGCCTTGCGGGCCGGCCAGGGAGCGCACGAGGGCCGTTGCGACATCGAGATCGAGACGGGCGGCCTTCAAGTCGGCGGAGATCCGCGAGCCGCTGCCCGCCTGGCGGTGCGACACCGCGACCTGCCCCTCGACGGTGCCGCCATCGATCTCGGCCTTCATGGCACCGATGGCAAACCCATCGGGCGCCACGGTGACATCGCCGCGGAGCCGCAGCGGCTTCTGGCTGCGATAGCCCACATCGCCGCGGCCCTGCAGCCAGGTCATCAGTGCGTCCGGATCTGCCGATTCAATGTTGAGCGCGGCCTTGAACCGGTCCGGTGCTGCACTTTGTGTGCCCGCCTCGCTCAGCGACACCTTCGTCGCGCCGGGCGCGCGGAAATCCAGCCGGTGCGCCCGCCACGATTGGGCATCGCCATGCAGTTCGGCCGCAATGTCCTGCAGCGGTCGGCCGCCCAATGTAACCTGCTCTGAAGCGACTTCGATCTGGGCCTGGATCGGCACATGCGGGATACCTGCGGCCACCGCCTGCAGGGCCGGCCAGGCGCGAACCGGATCAGAGGAAGCATTCTCCCTGGCGATGAACCTGTCGGCGTCGAACTGGCGGGCGGACAGCGTCGCGCGGAGCAGCGGCGCCGCGCCGAAGCGGATATCGCCATTGCCGGCAAGTTTCAGCGCGCGGTCCTCGGCACCATAGGTCACCTCGACCTGCTCGAGCCGGGCCACGGAATAGTCGGCCTTCACCTTGGACGTGACACGCCACGGCAGTTCGTCGCTCCTGCCCTTCTGAGCGGGGACACCGAGCGTCACCGCGCCTTCGAAACGCGGCGCGCGGGCGTCAAAATTCAGGATGCCGTCCAGATCGGCCGCGAATGCACGCTGGCCCGGATCGATATTGACGTGAATGCGGGTTCCGTTGCCGTCCGGTCCCTGCCCCGACGAAATCCGGAATGGATAGCGTATGTCCGACAGCGTGAAGTTGCCATCACCACGGATCGAGCCCGCCAGCGAGCGGACGTCACCGCTGAAGGCTATGTCGTCCAGTTCGAGCGTGCTGCGGCTGGCGGCGTCATGGAGAGCAATGCGGCCGGTGAGATTGAGGCGGTCGATCGCCAGCGAGCCCAGATTGACCGTCCCCGTCGTCGCCGGCCAGTCGATGCGCCCCTTCGCATCGAGACCGAGATCGAGCGACATGCCGTTGATGGTCAGTTCGGTGGCGCGGACCTCGCCGCGCATCAGCGAACCGAGGCTGAACTCGACGTCCAGCTTGCCGGCGCGCACCTTGCCGAGATCGTTGGCACCGCCGACCATCACCGAACGCAGTTGCAGCGACGGCGCCGGCAGCAGGCGGGCGTCGAGCTTGCCGCCGACACGGACCGGCGCGCCGATGATCCGCGTCGCCTCGGCTTCGAACTGCGGCCGGAACTGGTTCCAGTCGATGAAATACGGCCCGATGAGCGCGGCCACCAGTGCAATGATGAAAGCGATTGCCAGGCCGAGCAGCGTCGTCTGCACGGTGTCTCCCCTTGAACCGCCCCGGCGCAGGCCAGCCACGCCGAACCGGGCGCCGGAGCAGCCCGGAATATAGAGACTAGTTTGCCGAAGTCACAGCGCCAAGCTGCCCGCCATCCACCGCGCTCCGACCAAGGGAGCGACGGGCCAAAACGCAGTGATCGGGCTGCTACCAGCTTGCAGGCAGGCGCTTGAGCCCGCGCAGCACGAAGGTCGGCCGCCATTCCGGATTGACAGCGTCATCCAGCCGCAGGTCCGGCAGCCGGCGCAGCAGGGTCGAGATCGCGACTTCGGCCTCGATTCGCGCCAGCTGGGCACCGAGGCAGAAGTGGATGCCGCCGCCAAAGGACAGCGGCTTCACGTTGGGCCGGGTAATATCGAGCCGCTCCGGGTGTTCGGGATACACCGCCGGATCGTGATTGGCCGAACCAAGCAGGCACAGCACGCTCTCGCCCTTCGGGATGCGCCTGCCGCCGAGATCGTCGATGTCTTCGAGCGCCACCCGGCCGGTCAGTTGCACCGAGGAATCGTAGCGCAGGAATTCCTCGATCGCGTTGGTGATCAGCTCGGGCCTGGCCTTGAGCAGCGCGAGCTGGTCGGGATTGCGATAGAGCGCCAGCAGGCCGTTGCCGATCAGGTTGACGGTGGTCTCGTGGCCTGCGCCGAACAGCAGGATGATGTTGGCGGTCAGTTCCTCGTTGGTGAGCTTGCTGCCGTCCTCCTCGGCCTGCACCAGTTGCGTGGTCAGGTCATCGCCGGGATTCTTGCGCCGCAGCTCGAACAATTGCTGGAAATACATCGCCGCCATCGCATTGCCGGCGTTGCCCTGCTTGATCTCGTCCGGCGAGAGCGGCACCGGATCGAGCAGCCGTCCGCCGTCGCGCGAACCGGCATAAAACGCCTCGCGATGCTCTTCGGGGATTCCGAGCATGTCGCAGATGATGGTGACCGGGAGGCGGAACGCAAAATCCTCGATCAGGTCCATCTTGCCCTGCGGGATGATGCGATCGAGCGTCTCGTCGACGATCCGCTGGATGCGCGGGCGCATGTCCTCGACCCGGCGCGCCGTGAAGGCCTTCACCACCAGCCCGCGCAGGCGGGTATGGTCCGGCGGATCCTGCTGCAGCATCCAGTGGCTCATGCTGCGGAACACCGGCTCGTCCATGATCTTCGGGCCGTAGCGGCGGATCGTGCGCTCGACATAGTCCTTGCCGAACCGCTTGTCGCGCAGCACGAGGCTGGCCTCGGCATGGCGGCTGGCGACGAACATGCCGAGCGGCGTCAGGTGCACCGGATCGGTGGTGCGCATGCGCTCGTAATGCGGATAGGGATTGCGGATGAAGTCGGGGGAAAGCGGATTGAACAACGGCGCGCCATTCGCAGGCTGAACATGCTCGTTCATCGTGACCTCAATCGGTTGCCACGCTTGATTGCGTGAGCGCGTTTTCATCCCCAGAATTCGATACACTGTTGTATCGAGTTGCATTCTGCCCTAAAATGCTTCGATGTCAAGAGTCCGGACCAGACCCACCAGGGACGATACCCGCGAGAAACTGTTCGAAGCGGCGGCGCACGTGTTCGAGGAACAGGGCATCGGCGGCGCCAGCATCGAGATCATCGCGGCCGCCGCCGGCTTCACGCGCGGCGCCTTCTATTCGAATTTCAAGAGCAAGGACGAGTTGATCATCGCGATGCTCGAGGATCACGTCGAGCAATCGATCGCGCGCATGCACGATCTGCTCGCCGAGCACAAAACCCCCGCGGATTTCATCGAAGCGCTGAAGACCATGGACCGCAACCGGCAGGATCCGCTCGGCCGCTCTCCCCTTCTGCACATGGAGATGATCCTGTTCGTGGCGCGTGCCGAAAAGCGCAGACCCGAACTCGCCAAGCGCCTGCGCGCCCGACGAAAACTGGTCACCGACATCGTCGAGACCACCTCGAAGAGCATCGGAAGGAACTACTCACTGAGTCCGGTCTGGAACGGAGCGATCCTGCTGGCGCTGGAGGACGGATTTCGCCTGCACCGGCTGATCGATCCGGAGACCACGCCGGCCGACGGTTTTCTGCGTGCCATCGGTGACCTGCAGCGATGGGAAGCTTGCAACTCTCAGGACAAGTCCTGAACTTTCCCGGCTGGTGCTGCTTACGCTTGCACCTTGTGCATTTGGCCCGCAACCGCCCTCACCTTCCCCGGCGAAGCCTGCCAGATCGCAATCGCTGACAGGATGCTGATGGCGATGCCGATGCCAAAGGCCAACGTGTAACTGCCGGAGAAATCGTACAGCAACCCGGTCGCCCACGGGCCCGCTGCGCCTCCCGCCAGCGCGGCCAGCATGATGGTGCCGAAGATGCTGCCATATTGCTTGCCCTGAAAGATTTCGAGCACCACCGCGCCCATGATCGATGTCAGGCCGTAGCCGAGCGCGCCTTGAGCGAAGATCATCAGATAGACGAGCGGCAGGACCGGCGCGAACTTCAGCCCGATCAGCGCGGCAAAGCAGATCGCAAAGCCCGCGCAGCTGATCGCCCAGATCCATTCGCGCCCGATCCGGTCGGAGAGATGCCCGAGCCAGATCTGTCCCGGTATGCCCAGCAGGCTGACGACGCCGAGCGCCCACACCGCGACATTCGGGCTGAAGCCGATATCGAGCAGGAATTTGGTCTGGTGCACCTGCACCGCGTACCAGATGTAAAGGCCGGAGAAGTAGCCGATCGCGATCCACCAGAAGCGCGCGGTGCGCATCGCGCGGCGCAGCGTCCAGTCGGTTGCGGCCCAGACCGGATCGACGACGTTCGAGCGAGGCGCGGCCGATGTCGCTGTCGGCGCGGCGTCGCCATCCGGCAGCAGGCCGATGTCCTCGGGTCGCTTGCGCAACAGGAGATTGATCGGCGCCAGCACGGCGAAAACGAGAATGCCCATCGCTGTGCAGGCCGTGCGCCATCCGGTCTGCTCGATCATGTGCTGCACCCAGGGCAGCAGCGTCACCGAGCCGATCCCGACACCGGCGAAGGCGAGCCCGATCGCGAGCCCGCGGCGGCGGATGAACCAGTTCGGCAGGAACAGCGACTGGCCGGAATAGCCGAGACACACGCTGCCGGCGCCCACCAGCACGCCGATGGTGAGATAGAGATGCCATGGCTGCGTCGTCAGCGGCGCCAGCAGCAACCCGCCGCCCATCAGCGCGACGCCAAGCTCCATCACCCCGCGCGGACCGAAGCGATCCATCATGCGGCCGATCAGCGGACTGACGATGGCGGATACCACAAAGCCGAACGAGAACGCACCGGCGGTAAGGCCACGCTCCCATCCGAACTCGCCGATGATCGGCGGAAAGAACAGCGAGAACGCCGTCCGCGCATTGACGCCGATCGCCATGGTGACAAAGGTCACCGCAACGATCAGCCAGCCGTAGAAGAAGGGAAGACGCATCGGGGTTTCTTGTGGATTTACTTCGATGTCTTGGCGATCGGGATGGTAGGCGATCACTTGCGCATTCGCGGCTGAGGATGACAAGGATTTTTCCGTGATCGTAACGGGCAGCTCTAAGTGCACAACCTTGTTTAGCGAATTACAGATTGATCTCCTTGAAATTGCGAAGCGTCCTAGATCGTTTTGCTCGTCGAGAGGTTCCGTCACGGCCGCCTGCTCTCGACCCCGTGTTTTTTGCGCCGCACTTGCGTGCGGTTCCATACCAACTAAGATGTACCGCCGGGATCGCGAATTTGGTTCGTCATGAACGATGAGGCGGTTGACAAGGGTGAAGAACGAACCGCCCAGACCGGGCGCTTTGTTGTACCGGGTGCCGGTGTTGCACTCGTGCGTCAAGAGACCGTCGTGTTGCTGGTCGATCTCGTGGAATCGGTGCGGCTCATGCGAGAGCATGAAGCGTTCACCGTTCGCCGATGGGCAGACTTTGTCGGCATCGTCACTACCGAAATACTGCCGCGCTATCGCGGTATCCTCGTGAAAAGTCTGGGTGACGGCCTTCTGGCGCGCTTCGAGACGGTGCCCGATGCCGCCGATGCCGCAGCCGCCATGCATCGGACGCTTGCCGAGCAGAACGTCGGCCTCCCCGAAAACCAGCACTTCAACCTGCGCGCCGGGATCAACGCCGCGATGGCGTGGAGCGACGGGATCGATATCTACGGGACCGGCGTGAACCTGGCGGCACGGCTGGCGACGCTGGCCGGCCCAGGCGAAACGATCGCCAGCGCTTCAGCGCATGAACAACTGGCGGCAGCCCTGGCAAGCCTTGCGGAGCCCGGCGAGACCATCGGCAGCGCCACGGCGCGTGACGAACTCACGCACGGCGTCGATGCATCGTGCGAAGATCTTGGAGAATGCATACTCAAGCATTTCGACAGGCCTGTTCGCGCCTATCGCGTCGGCCCACCTGGTGCGCTTTCCGGCCTTAGCCGGAGGCGCGACTATGGAACGGCCATGCAGCCGACCATTGCCGTGGTCCCATTCTCCGCAAGAAGCGACAGCCCGGCCCTTTTCGATGTCGGCAACCTGATCGCTGACAGCGTGATCTGGCGACTGTCGAAAGCGGCGGACTTGAAGGTGATCTCACGCCTGTCGACGGCCGTGTTCCGCGGCCGCGTCGACGATGTCGGAGAGGTCTCGGCGCACCTTGGTGCCACCTATGTGCTCAGCGGCGCCTACGTTGCGGATGCAGGCAGACTCATGGTGACGGCCGAGCTATCCGAAGCGCGCAACAACCAGGTGGTCTGGTCCGACCGCCTGCACGGTGAGATCGGCGACCTGCTGAAGCCGGAAAGCGAACTGGCAGAACGCATCGCGCAGTCGGTGCATTTGTCTGTATTCGACGCCGAGGTCGAGCATATCCTGACCCAGCCGCTGCCTACACTCGAGAGCTACTCGCTGCTGCTTGGCAGCATCAAGTTGATGCATCGCTCCAGCAAGGAAGAATTCCTCCAGACACGCAAGATCCTTGATGAACTGATCAACCGGCATGGCCGGATAGCGGCTCCGCGCGCGTGGCTTGGCAACTGGTACATTCTGCAGGTAACACGCGGCTGGTCCGAGGACCGCAACCGCGAGGCGCTCGAGGCCTTGAGCGCGACCCACGCCGCGCTTGATCGGGATCCGTCGGACGCACTTGCGCTGGCAACCGAAGGGTTCGTCTACTGTCACCTGTTGAAAGACCTGGAGACCGCGCGCAAGCGCTGCATCGAGGCCGTGGATGTCAACCCCAGCCATGCCCTCGGCTGGCTCTATCTCGGCACCGTCAACGCCTTCATGGGTGAAGGCAAGGCGGCTGTGGACGCAACACGTCGTGCGATGGAGCTCTCTCCGCTCGATCCACAACGCTACTATTTCGAATCCCTTGGCGCGACGGCCGAACTTGCCGCGCAGCAATACGAGAACGCCGAAAGGCTTGCGCGCTCGTCACTCGTGCTCCACCGCATGCATTCCTCGACGTGGCGTGCTTTGACGATTTCGCTCGTGGCGCAGGACCGGATGGATGAGGCGCGCGAGGCGCTCGCCAAACTGCGACAGCTCGAGCCGCAATTGACGGTGGAGCGATATCTTGCGCGCATACCGAATGCGGGACTCGAAATCGGCCGTCGGTGGGCGTGCTGCCTGGCAATGGCAGGACTGCCGTCGGGGAACGGCAACTCGAACCGGCATTGATATCGGTGAAAAATACCTCGCTCGTGTGAAGCAGCCCACATTCGGAACGAGCGCGACCGGGGAAATTGCAACGAGGCGCTTACTGGCAAAAATCTGACTTAACTCACAGAGGAGGCAGGGATGGCTCAACTGGGCGGTGCGGGCGGAGCAGGTGGAGCGGGCGGAGCGGGTGGTGCCGGTGGCGCGGGAGGAGCTGGTGGTGCGGGAGGAGCTGGCGGTGCGGGCGGATCTTTCCTCGGCACGATGGCCGACGCCTATGCCAACCCGATCATGGTGGATGCGCTCATTTTCGGGCGCGAAGGGACCAGCGTCGTTCCCGAGAGTACGGCGTCCCCATTCTTCACGTACTACGCGCCGCAGCTGCCGCAGACGATTGACGACCCCTTGCAATTGGAACGCTGGGAGGCGTGGGTCCGCGCCTACACCGCGCTCGGCGAAATGCTGCAGGGGATCAGCTTCAACAAGACAACAACATCGACAACGCCAGCCCGTGATATCGGATTCCAGGTGTTATCGCCCACATATGTGATTGCGGAAATCGAACGTCCCGCCGAAACCACATTCCAGAGCCAGATTCCGATGGTTTTGAGTTGGGCAGAACTGCGCAACGAACGTGCCACCGAAATCATGGCGCAGATCGATCCCCAATACGCATTCTGGTCGTCGATCATATACATGCATCCCGACCGGACCCGGAGAACATTCGAACTCATCAACATCCTGCTGCAGTTCTGCGTCTACGTGGAGATGCGCTTCAAGCACGCGCTGGCGTGCTGGCGGCCGGTCGAATACAACGCGCAAGTGCAGCCGATGATCACGACCCCGGGGCACGGCGCTTTCCCGAGCGGACATTCGACCCAGGCTCACGCTGTAGCGCATGTGCTGAAGGCGCTGTTGAAGCTCAATCCGGATCCGCAACCCAATCCTGCGAGATTGGGATACCCAACGGTCGCCGACCAACTCGATCGCCAGGCGGCACGCATCGCGACCAACCGTGTCATTGCGGGCGTTCATTTCCCGGCCGACAGCATGGTGGGACGCATGCTGGGCGTCGCCCTGGGCGAATATTTCATCGCCCGTTGCACACAGGGCCAGACCTTCAATCGGAAGTTCCTTGCCGCAGGAATCGACGGAGCTCCCGCGACCGACTTCAATCCGTTCAGCCCTAACCAGCAGCTCGATGTTGGGCCATTCTACTCTCAAGCTTCGGGAGGGACGGTCACGCCATCCCCTTTGATGGGGCAATTTTGGATGATGGCCCAGCAAGAATGGACAGGCAAATTTCCATAGGCGCAAACTCATACTGCAACGTGTTGCGGAGAATGTTCCATGGCCCAGGTGGAATTGCCGAGTTGCTTCGACCCGTACCTTCGGTACGCGATCGCGTCCGACTTCAAGTACTTCGAGTTTTTTGACGCACGGAATTTCAAACTCTCGCTGCTCGTGGAGTTCAGGACGGTCGAACTGGCAAGGACGTTCAAGACCGATATGAAATCCGGCCACGGCATCGAGTTCAGTCCGGCCAATCTTGGCTCCAGATACACCACGATCCAGACCCACAAGTCCGCCGTAACCGACCCGAGCACGTTTCCCACCTGGAACAAGTGCGTCTCGAGGCTGGAACTATCGCTGCCCTTGAAGCCGGTGACAGGTCCGCCGGAAAAAATTCTGCGTGATCGCTGGTCGGAGGCCGAGGAGAAGATGGGAGAACTCCTGATCGGCGTGCTCGATGACGGCTGCCCCTTCGCTGCCGCCTATCTCCTGGCTGCGTCAGGTACGCGGGTACGTGGCATCTGGGACCAGAACCTGACCAAGCGGCCGGTTGTTACAGGTGCCGGCGTGTTCGGAGAGATACCGAACGATTTCTTATATGGCGTCGAGTTCCTGAACGATCTCGCTGCGCCAACCACACAAATCGGACTCAACCAATGGATCGAATTGCACCGGACGGCGACAGGCAGCATCGACGAGGATGGTTGCTACGCGGATGCCGGCTTCGAGCCGCTAAGGCGCCGTGCGTCGCACGGAGCGCATGTGTTGGACGTGGTCGCGGGGCGCATCCCGACCTCTTCACGTATTGGCCCTTCGCGTCCGGGCCAGGACAGGCGCGATCCGCCGAGTTTTGCGGCGGCGACCGACCCCGCTTCCAGCGCCGATCTGGTCTTCGTACAGTTTCCCGAGGGCGGCCTCCGCGATGGAACTGGCGTCTGGCTCAAAACATATGTTGAGCAGGGCATCCAATACATCATGACCTTTGCGGAGCCGAACCGGACCAAGAAGGTAGTCGTCAATCTCAGCTACGGGCCAACGACCGGACCGCACGACGGCACGGCGGTTCTTGAGGAGGTGCTGAACGCGCTTGTCGCGCATTATGACGGCACGCAGGGGAAGCCCAAGCTTGAGATCGTCCTGCCCGCCGGCAATGCCTACCTGAGCGAGGGCCATGTCGCTTGCGTGGCGCCGGGCGCGACTCAGGCCGGTAGTGTGGAGTGGTTGTGGCGCCTTCCGCCTGACAATTCGGTGCTGTGCTTTGCCGAGATCTGGATGAGCGCGAACGATGCGAGCGGTGTCGTCGTAACACTTATATCGCCGAGCGGCGCCACTTCGACATCTACGACCGGTCCCATTCCTCCCCCCAACGGCATTCCCTTTCCGTCGTTCACGGGAGCGTACGCCCCGTTGCCATGGGGTACCAACACGGTGTGGCTGCTTGCCGTCGAGCCCACCATCGCCGCGTCCGGGTTCGTGCCCGAGCACGGAGATTGGACGATCAGGATCGATGGCGTCAGTGCGAAAGCCAAGGTCCACGCCTACGCAGCGCGCAGCGACCCGAACATGGATGTACGTACGGGTGCCAGGCTCTCCCATTTTGTCGACCCGCGGTGGCAGCGAACCCGATCGGCCGAGGCGAGTTGCAAGTACGCCAACGGCGAGTTCGACATGGTCGGATCGCAAATCCAACGCAGTGGCACCCTCAATGGGATTGCCACCGCCAATATTCCTGCTGTGCACGTTGCCGGCGGATACATCCTTTCGAACAAGCGCAAATCACGTTATTCGTCGACCGGCCCCGCGCGTGGGGGCACCCGCAACGGTCCGGACTACCTGCTGCCAAGCGACGAGTCATATGCTCTCGGCGGCATACGCGCCGGAGGCAACAGAAGCGGCGGCGTGTTTCGCCTGGTCGGAACCAGCACCGCGGCACCGCAGCTGGCACGGCAGTTGGCCAAGGTGGGGAGCCCAATGCCCTTCCCGCAGCCAACCGACGTTCCATCCGTGACCAACACCTTGGAAATTGAGAAGCGCGGTGGTGGCAACATTGAGCCGCCGTAGCCTCAGGGCCGCCGCGTCCAACTGCTGGCGTTCACGGCACCAGGAGGAACCTCGCCCCTGACAATCTGCTCCACCTGCCGCACCGTCTCCTGCGCCTGGCTCTCGATCGCCGGCGGCGTCAGGCCGCCGATGTGGGGCGTGGCGATGACGTTCGGGAGCCTCGCCAGCTCCGGCGTCGGCATCTGGTCGAGCGCACGGCCGACGTCCATCGCGGCGCCGGCGATGCGGTCTTCGCGCAATGCCGCCGCCAGCGCTGCCTCATCGACGAGATTGCCGCGCGACAGGTTGATGAAGAACGCGTGCGGCTGCATCCGCGCCAGCGCCGCCTGCCCGATCAGGTTTTCGGTCTGCTCGTTGGCGATGGCGAGGCAAACGACGTAGTCGGCGCGGCCAAGCAGGTCGTCGAGCGGCACGTGCTGGATGCGGGCATCGGCGACGATCGCGAAGGGATCGGCGACCAGCACCTCCATGCCCAGCACGCTCGCGACCTCAGCGAGGTAGCGGCCGATGCTGCCATAACCGATGATGCCGAGGCGGCTGCCGGCCAGTTGCCGGCCCATGACGACGTCAGGCTTGCGTCCGGCATGGTAATCCGCGGTCGCACGCGAGACGCCCCGCGACAGGTCCACCATGAAGCCGAGCGCCAGTTCCGCGACCGACTGGACAAATCCGGGTCCGGCCCGCGTGACCAGAACGCCGGCAGCGGAAGCAGCATCGACGTCGATGTTGCGGATATCGACGGCGCAGCGAACGAAGGCGCGCAGTTTTGACAATGCCGGGAATATCTCGGCTGGCCCCGCGGTCAGACGGTCGGCGACGATGATGTCGACATCGCGAGCGGCCTCGATCAGGCCGGCGGCATCGAGCGCATCGCTCGCGTCATGCAGTTCGACCTGCGCGATTGCCTGCAGCCCCTTCAGGCTGCGCTCGCCATAGTACTGGCTCCTCGCCTGCGGCGTATGGGTCAACAGGATTTTCAACGCTGGGAAGCTTCCCCTTCAGTCGCCAAGGCGTGCGGCATCGCGGCCGGCACATCTACGGCCAAACGGAAGCCTCGCGCAAGGCAACCGGCGTCATGAGACTATTTGGTGCGTGCGATCGTGGTGCCGTCCCACGCTTCCGCGGCAGGATTCTCGAGCTGGTGCCGGCAGCGCTCGATCATCACCACTGACGCTGTATCGTCATGCCGGATTTCCAGCACCCTCTGAAACGCCGCAATCGCGGCATTGAAATCACCCGCGCGCCAGGCCACGAGCCCGGTCTCGTAGGCCGCCACCCATTCCGGCCTCGCATCGAACTCGCCTGCCATGCCCAGCAATTCGTAGATCTGCAATCCCCCGGCGCGGCCATACACCGCCAGCCTGTCGAGTTCGCGAACCACGATGCGGTCTCCCGCCAGCCTTCGCGTTTCCGGGCCGATGATGATCGTCGTGCCGTAGACCTTGTTGGTGCTCTCCAGGCGGCTTGCGATGTTCACGGCGTCGCCGATCACGGTGTAGTTCAACCGGACTTCCGATCCGATATTGCCGACCAGCATGTCGCCGGAATTGATGCCGATGCGGATCTTCACCGGCTGGCCGTGGTCGTCGATCAGACCCGCCTCGCCGACAGCGCGCTGACACGCGAGCGCGGCGCGGCAGCAATCGACGGCGTGATCGGGATTTTGTGACGGCGCGCCCCAGAACGCCATCACGGCGTCGCCGATGAATTTGTCGATGGTACCGTTGTGATTCTGGATCTGCGCCGAGACGCCGTCGAAATAGCGCGACAGCAGCGGGATGATGCGGTCGCCGAGCCGCTCCGACATCCCGGTGAAACCGGCGAGGTCGATGAACATCACGCTCATCGGCCGCACCGCGCCGCCGAGGCGCGCACCGTCGCCGTCGCTGACCAGGCGCCTGACCAGATCGGCCGGAATGTACTTTCGGAACGCCGCGAGCCCCTGCGCCATGTCGCCGATGGCGCCGGAAAGATTTTCGATCTCGGTCAGCCGCGACGGATGCCGCTGCACCTTGTCGAGATCGAAGCGCTCGACATGCCTGATCTCGTTGACCACCTTGATCAGGGGCGCTGCGATCAGCCGCTGGGCGAGCCATGCAGACAACAGCCCCGCGAACACGATCAGGAACGCCAGACCGATCATCAGATTCCGGATCGTCATCTGCACCGGCCCGAGAAATTCCGACTCGGGCACCACCGTCACCAGCGACCAGCCCGGAAACGAAATCGGCGTGATGACGGCCTGGTAGGCCTTGCCGTCCCGCGTCACCATCGTGTTGAACGGTTGTCCTTCGCCGGGTTCGTAGGCGGTGGCGTTCCGGATCGCATCGACAGCGATCGGAAACAGCGGATGATCGGTTTTCAGCGCAACCAGCTCGCTGGCATCGGGATCGGGCGAGGCCACCACCTTGCCGTCCCGCTCGAGGATGAAGGCGCCGGCGGATTTTCCGACCGTGAGCTGCGACAGGAAGCTGGAAACGCGGGTCAGTTCTATGATGATGGCAACGACCCCGGCCGGCTTGCCGTCGATCGCGACCGGGGCGGAAAAGGCCGCGGCCAGCCGTTCGCCGCGCGGATGCGCCGTCAGCGTCGACCAGTATTCATCATCAGTCTGGCGGGCGACCCGAAACCAGTCCTGCTCCGTCACGGAATAATCGGTCTCTTCGAACCAGCTCGCCTTGAGCTTGAGATCGTCGCCGACGAATTCATAGCGATTGATGCGCAGGTTGCGGTCGGGCGCGATCTCGAGCATTTCGATGACGTTGTCGCCAAGCTTGTGCCCGGCAAAGAACGACCCGTCGGGCCATCCGAACGCCACCCAGGAGATGGTCGGCTGCGACAGCAGTTGCGACCGGAACACGACCTCGCGCTTTCGCCCATCGCGCGGGTCGAATACTTTCTCTGCGAGCAGCGTTCGCACAGCCGACATGGACGAGCGCGCCTCCGACGTGACCGACTGCAATTCGTCGCCGACAGCCGAAACGATCTGGTCGTTGATGGTGCTGGCGAGCGTCTGGCTGACGCCCTGGGCGGTACGCCACCACAGCAGATGCACGCCGACGGCGCTGACGACGATCGACGTCAGGACGAGGGCAGAAATGGCGCTGCGGATGCCGAGGCGCATGCGGGGATCCAGGTTCGCGGGGCTACTTACCGCAATACGGAACCATACCAGCGTCTGTTTCGCCGGCGAGGCCAATTCAGTGCCCCGGGACACAGCTCTGTGACCGGAGTGGGGCTATGGCGCCGGCGAAACTTACCGATTGCCTGTTCCGTACGAGCCAAGAGGGCGCTATGCCTTGCCGTAATTCTCGAAGGTCACGCAATGCACGATGTATCCATCCCGGCGGCCCTGATTGCCGGTCTTGTCAGCTTTCTGTCGCCCTGCGTGCTGCCGCTGGTGCCGCCCTATCTGATCTATCTCACCGGCGCGACCATCGAGCATGTCGCCAGCGACGAGAAGATCGAGACCTCCAAGCGCGCCGTGATGGCATCGGCAGTGCTGTTCGTGCTCGGCTTTTCCACGGTGTTCGTGGCGCTCGGCGCCAGCGCCTCCCTCGTCGGCGGGCTGATCCGCGCCTGGTCGGCGCAGCTCTCGATCGTCGCCGGCATCGTGATCATCATCATGGGCCTGCACTTTCTCGGCCTGACCCGGATCAGCCTGTTGATGCGCGAAGGCCGGATGCCGATGCCGAAACCGGTCGGCCTGTGGGGCGCCTATGCCATGGGACTGGCCTTCGCGTTCGGCTGGACGCCCTGCATCGGGCCGATCCTGGCGGCGATCCTGTCGATCGCGGCCGCGGAAGCCACAGTGGCGAGGGGCGCCGGCCTGCTCGCGGTCTATTCCGCCGGCCTTGGAATCCCGTTCCTGCTCGCGGCCTTCATGATCGAGCAGTTCTCCTCGCTGTTCGCACGGATGAAGCGGCATCTCAGCAAGGTCGAGCATGCCATGGGAATCCTGATGGTCATCACCGGCATCGGCTTCCTGACCGGCTCCATCACCAGCATCAGCATCTGGCTGCTGGAGACCTTCCCGGCACTGCAAAATTTCGGCTAGCCCCCGTAACAAGCGGGACGACCATTACGAAAATCCAGCCAGAGCAGATTGCCGCGGCCGCGGCGCTTTCGCGCGCGCCGGATTTGAAGCGCCGCGGGTCGCGGCCTAGCGCGGTCAAGTACTTGAAGGGTGATTCGCATGCATTTTGTCATCAATCTTCTGATCCTGCTGCCCGCCCGGATCGCATCGTACTTTGCCTGGGCCGGGCCGCTGATCATGCGGCTGGTCGTCGGTTACACCTTCATGCTGGCCGGCTGGGGCAAGCTGACCCACCTGGAGCAGGTGACCGAAAACTTTGCCGGCTGGGGCATCCCGTTTCCGAACATCCTCACCCCCTTCGTATCTAGCGTCGAATGCTTCGGCGGTGCGATGCTGATCCTCGGCCTGTTCACCCGCATTCCGGCCGCGATGCTCGCGGTGGTCATGATCGTCGCCATCAAGGCGGCGAAATGGGGCGACGTCGACTCGCTGGAGACCCTGCTCGGCTTCGAGGAAGCGGCCTATTTCGGCGCGTTCATGTGGCTTGCGATCGCCGGCCCCGGCGCCGCCTCGCTGGACCGGCTGCTGCTGAATGCGACCGGACACGGCAAGCAATCGACCTGAGCTCACAATCCCGTGACGGCGCCGAAAAGCTGAGCCCGGATTTTCGCCTGCCGCGTAGCTGTCGAAACGCCAGCTTCCGGGAGCCGCCATGAAACTCGTCCGCATCGCCGCCATCGCCATCGCCGCCCTCGCCGCGTCTCCGTCGCTCGCCAGCGACGGCCCCAAGTGGAGCGAATGGAGCGACGACCTGTTCGCCCGCGCTGCCGCCGAGAATCGCTTCGTCATTCTCGATCTCGAGGCGGTGTGGTGCCACTGGTGCCACGTCATGGAGAAGACCACCTACGCCAATCCCGAGGTCAAGGAATTGCTGGCGGCCAAGTACCTGCCGGTGCGGGTGGATCAGGACGCCAATCCCGATCTGTCGAGCCGCTATGGCGACTGGGGTTGGCCGGCCACTATCGTATTCGGCCCCGATGGCAGCGAGATCGCCAAGATCAGAGGCTATATCGAGCCCGAGCGGATGCAGGCGTTGCTCAAGGCCATCATCGAAGATCCCACACCGGGTCCCTCGGTCGGCGAGGCCTTCGAGGTCAAGCCGTCGACCTCGGCGTTTCTCGGCAAGGAGCAGCGCGCGGCGCTGACGAAGACTTTTGACGAATCCTTCGATGAAAAACTCGGTGGTTGGGGCGAGAACCAGAAATACATCGACGCCGACAGCATGGACCTTGCCATCACCCGCGCCGAAGCCGGCGACGCCACTTCGATCAAGCGCGCCCGGCAAACGCTCGACGCCGCCGTCGCGCTGATCGATCCGGTCTGGGGCGGCGTGTACCAATATTCCGAAGGCGGCTCGTGGACCAAGGCCCATTTCGAAAAGATCATCTCGTTCCAGGCGCAATATCTCCGGCAGTACAGCCAGGCCTATGCGCTGTGGCAGGATCCGAAATACCTCGCCGCCGCGCGCGACATCGAACGCTATCTGGCAACTTTCCTCACCGGTCCCGAAGGCGCGTTCTATGTCAGCCAGGATGCGGATCTGGACCACGACACCGACGGACACAAATATTATGCGCTGTCGGATGCCGAGCGCCGCAAGCTCGGAATGCCGCGCATCGACCGGAATATGTATGCGCGTGAAAACGGCTGGGCGATTTCAGCATTTGCAGCGTATTACAGCGTCACCAACGATCCGCAGGCGCTGGCGATCGCCGAGCGCGCCGCGAAATGGGTGATCGACAACCGCGCACTGCCGGATGGCGGGTTTCGTCACGGCGAGAAGGATCGCGGCGGTCCCTTCCTCGGCGACACGCTGGCGATGGGCCAGGCCTTCCTCGATCTGTACGGCGCCACCGGCAGCCGCGAATGGCTCGTCGCCGCAGCCAAGGCCGGCGATTTCGTCGCAACCTTCAGGGATGAAGCCGGCGGCTTCGTCACATCGAAAACGGCGGAGGGCAAGACCGGCGTGCTCGCCAGGCCAGCCAAGGTGATCGACGACCAGGTGCAGGCTGCGCGCTTCATGAACCTGCTCAACCGCTACTACGGCGAGGAACGCTATCGCGAGCAGGCTTCGCATGCGATGCGCTATCTCGCCGGCGCTTCAGCCGAGATGATACGGCCCCTCCCCGGTGTGTTGCTCGCCGACGAAGAGCTCGCGGTCGAGCCGACGCATATGACCATCGTGGGAAGCAAGGACGATGCCCGCGCGAAATCCTTGCACACCTTGGCGCGCGCGCTGCCGGCCCGCTACAAGCGTCTGGAATGGCTGGATCTGCGCGAGGGCAAGCTGCCCAACCCCGACGTGGAATATCCCGACCTCGGCGAGCCCGCCGCGTTCGCCTGCAGCAACCGGATCTGTTCGTTTCCGTCCTTCAATGCCGAGGAACTCAGAGCCACGGTGGCTCAGATGGCAAAACTGAAACCGGCACGGGCCGAACAGCCTGTTGTGCAGCGCAACTGATCGGACTCACATTCTGACCAATCGACTGAAGTGATTGAAGGTTCCCCGGCGCCGCGATTTGTGCGCAACGCAACGAAATCTCTCGCGGCGCCGGGGTTAGACATCAGCGAAATGTCCCCGTCCAAAAAAAGAAAATTTTCTTCCGAAACTTTGTAACCAAATCGCACCCTGCCCCGTAGCTGGCTCTGGATGAGCACTCAAATCACGGAGACCTGACGGTCTTTCCGGAAAGCCGCCGCGATCTGATTGGCATCCACGTCCCCTGCGTTGTGCGGGTCTGTGATCTCACGATCAACGGATGCTGGCAGCGTCACGTCCTGTCTTCAAACAATCATCGAGGAGATCGTCATGAAGTTGAATACAAAGTCCGGCGCCACGCTCGCCGCTGCTGCTGCGACCCTGTTCCTGGTCGGTGCTGTCGTGTCGACGGGATCGACGGCGGCAAACGCCGCAGCGGGCAAGTGCATGGCCGGCAACGCCTGCAAGGGTCAGAGCGCCTGCAAGGGCTCGGCCAATGCCTGCAAGGGCCAGAACGCCTGCAAGGGCACCGGCTTCTCGATGGCCTCCGAAAAGGAGTGCGCCGCAAAGGGCGCCAAGTTCGTCAAGGGTTGATCGACCGGGAGGGCTCGGCGTTGCCGGGCCCTCGCCGTTTCGACCGCGCGGCCGGAATAAAGTCGGCAAGCCGCGTAACTATAGCCAGCCCGGCCGCGTACTAGTGCTGGGTGCAGTTCGACGGCCGGAACTGTCGCGGCTTGCGGGCGATGCACCCTCACCCTTTCTGGAGGATTCCGATGAAGATAACCAAGTCAGGCGCCACCATTGCCGCCGCTGCGGCCACCCTTTTTCTGGCCGGCGCCACCATGTCGAGCCCGACCTACGCCGCCGGCGAAGGCAAGTGCGTCGGCGCCAACGCCTGCAAGGGCCAGAGCGCATGCAAGGGCGCGGCCAATGCCTGCAAGGGTCAGAATGCCTGCAAGGGCCAGGGCTTCTCGGCGATGACCAAGGAAAAGTGCGACGCCGCCAAGGGCAAGTATTCGCCGGCCTGAAGCGAGGCTGCTCCGGAGAGGCCCGGTGTAGGCCGGGCCTCCCTTCCATGATAGGTTGATGACAAAAGTTTGCGGCGCACCGCGGCGCCGTCCGGGCGGAGACGACATGAACGTCGCAAGCAGATTGCCAGATGGTTCGGCGGCGGCGCTCGCGGCCCAACGGACGGAATCGGCCCGCCCGCCCTTCCTCGGCTTCGGTCTCGGCCTGCGCCACCAGCACTACGACGAGATCCTCAACGGCAATCCGCCGATCGACTGGTTCGAGGTCATCAGCGAAAACTACATGCTGCCCGGCGGCCAGCCGCTGCGCATACTCGATCGGATCTGCGAACGCTATCCCGTGGTGATGCACGGCGTATCGCTGTCGATCGCCTCCACCGCGCCGCCCAATTTCGAATATCTGCAAGCGCTGAAAGACCTCGCGCGCCGTGTCGAGCCGAAATGGATTTCGGACCATCTGTGCTGGACCGGCGTCCACGGCAAGAACCTGCACGATCTCCTGCCGATCCCCTACACGAAGGAAGCGCTCGATCACGTCGTCAGCCGCGTGCAGCTGGTGCAGGACTTTCTCGGCCGCGCCATCGTGCTGGAGAACGTCTCGACCTACGTCCAGTTCAGCAATTCCGAAATGACGGAATGGGAATTCCTGTCCGAACTGTCACGCCGCAGCGGATGCTGGCTGCTGTTCGACATCAACAACGTCTATGTCAGCGCCTTCAACCACGGTTACGATCCGTTGACCTTCCTCAACGGAATTCCGGCGGATCGGGTCGTGCAGTTCCATATGGCCGGCCACAGCCATATGGGCACCCACATCATCGACACCCACGATCATCCGGTGTGCGAGGACGTCTGGGACCTCTATGTCGCCGCCCTGAAGCGCTTCGGCCGGGTCTCGACCATGATCGAGCGCGACGACAACATCCCGCCGCTCGACGAACTGCTGGTCGAGGTCGTCAGGACCCGCGAGATCGCCGAGAAGGTCCTGCCTGAGGCCCAGACGTGGTAATGAGCGACTTCGCGCGACAGCAGGCCGAATTCCAGCGCGGCATCCTGAGCGGCGACGACACGGTGCTATCGGAAATTCTCGACAGCCCCCGGGAGAAGCGCGAAGCGCTGTTCGGGGTCTACCGCTACGCCTACGGCTCGCGGCTGCTCGAGGCCATGCGCCACGATCACGAATTGCTGCACCTCTATCTCGGTGACGAGATGTTCGACGAGATGGGGTATGCTTACGTCAAGGCGCACCCGTCCGAGCACCCGAACCTGCGCTGGTTCTCGAAAAGCCTGCCAGACTTCCTGAAATCGAACGCGCCCTACGCCGATCACCCCGTGCTGTCCGATCTCGCCGCGCTGGAAAAGGCGCTCAACGACGCCTTTGACGCTGCCGAAGGCGCGGTGGTCGAGCTGGCCGACATGGCCGGCTTTGCGCCGGAAGCCTGGTCGGAACTGGTATTCCGCGCGCATCCCAGCGCCTTCCGCCTGAATCTTGCGACCAACGCTGCCGCGATCTGGCTCGCGCTCAAGCACGATGGAACCCCGCCGGACGCGACCGCGCTGGAGCAGCCGGCGCGACTCCTGATCTGGCGTCAGGATGTAACGCCGATGTTCCGCGAACTCCCGGCGGAGGAAGCGATGATGTGGGACGAGGCCACCAACGGCATTTCGTTCGGCGTGCTCTGCGAGATGCTCGCGACCTATGACGACCCCGACGGCGCCGCAGGCCGTGGCGCGGGTTATCTGCACGGATGGATCACGGCAGGACTTCTGACGGAAGTATTGGTCGGCGCGTCACTTCGTTCGACCGGAACATGAAAGGCGATGATGGCGAAGGACAGCAGGCACCATTTCATCGAGCGCATGCACTGGGATGAAGTCGCGCGGCGTATCCATGACGGTGCGGTGGCGATACTGCCGATCGGCGCAGCAGCGAAGCAGCACGGCCTCCACCTCCCTCTCGATACCGATCGCATTCAGGCCGAATGGCTCGCGGCCAGACTTGCCGGGCGCTTCGATGCCTTGATCTGGCCGACCGTGACCTACGGCCACTATCCCGCCTTCACCAAATATGCCGGCAGCAGCAGCCTGTCGGAATCGACCTTCGAGGCCCTGGTGCGCGAGATCGCAACGGGAATCCTCGGCAGCGGGTGCCGGACAGTCTTTGTGCTCAATACCGGCGTGAGCACGTTGGCCCCGGTCGACCGCGCGCTGGCGCGGCTGGATGCGCGCCGCGTGAAGCATTTGTGGATCTACGGCGGACCGCGCTATCGCCGCGTCGCCAGGGAATTGGCCGAGCAAAGCCATGGCAGCCACGCCGACGAACTCGAAACCTCGCTGATGCTGGCGATCGCACCTGAATTGGTCGACATGGCGCGCGCCGAAGCGAGCCCCGCCGTGGCACGGGAGACGCCGGGCGCGTTGACGCCATGGGATGAGAGTTCGTCGAACTACAGCCGATCCGGCAGCTACGGCAATCCGACACTGGCGACCTCCGCCAAGGGCGAAGACCTGATCGCTGCGATGCTCGGCGATCTCGTCGAACAGGTGGCCGTATTCATCGCCAAGGACCTCACCGACAAGCCCCGGCCGGAACCGACGCAAAGCGTGTTGCGATGAGACGCTCGGCGCTTCGCTGGACGCTCGCAGCCGCGATCATCGCCGCCATGCTGGCAAGCGCCATCAGCTTCCGCGCCGACGCTCAATCGGAATACATGCGCGGCGACCGCATGCCCTACGATGCGTTCGACCGGCTGCCGAAAACCGATATCGAGGTCCCCGGCGGGGTCGTCCACGTCGCGTTTGCGCCCGGTGGCTTCACGCTGCCCAACGAAAAACTGCTGAACTGGGTCAGGATGTCGGCCAGGGCGGTGACGGCCTATTACGGGCGCTTCCCGGTCAGTTCGTTGCGGCTGCTGCTGGTGCCCGTCGATGGCGCGCGCATTCGCGGCGGCACCACGTGGGGTTACCGCGGCGCCGCCATTCGTATCCCGCTTGGCAGCGACGCCACCGAAGACGTGCTGCGGCGCGACTGGGTGATGGTGCACGAGATGGTGCATACAGCACTGCCCGACATGCCCGACCGCTACGCCTGGCTGTCGGAGGGCCTGGCGGTCTATGTCGAACCAGTGGCGCGGGTACAGACCGGCGACCTCACCGCGCAGGAGATCTGGCAGGCGATGATGCGCGACATGCCCAAGGGCCTGCCGCAGGCCGGCGACCAGGGCCTCGACAACACCGGCACCTGGGGACGCAAATATTGGGGCGGGGCGATGTTCTGCCTGTTCGCCGACATCGAAATCCGCAAGCGCACCAATAATCGCCTCGGCCTGCAGGATGCCATGCGCGGCGTACTCGCGGCCGGCGGCAACCACGAGCAGGACTGGTCGATCGATCGCGTTCTCGCAACCGCTGACAAGGCCATAGGCCTTGACGTGCTGACGCGCCTTCACGGTGAAATGGGACCAAAACCCGTGACGCCCGATCTCGCCGCACTGTGGCGCGACCTCGGCTTAAAGCGAGTCGGCGAAAGTCTCGAATTCGACGACACGGCGCCGCTGGCTGCGATCCGCAAGGCCATCACGGCCGCACGCCCGGCATAGCGCGCGCAGGCGCCCGCTCCCAACGTATCGCTACGCCGCCGGCACGATCTTCCCGGGATTGAAAATGTTCTGCGGGTCGAGCGCCTGCTTCAGCGCGCGCATGGCGTCGATCGCCTCGGGGCCGAGTTCGGCCTTGAGATATTTCTGCTTGCCCTGCCCGATGCCGTGCTCGCCGGTGCAGGTGCCGCCCATCGACTGTGCGCGCTCGACGAGGCGATGCATGAATTCCTCACCGCGCGCCATTTCTTCCTTGTTGTCGACGTCGCAAGCCAGCGAGCAGTGGAAATTGCCGTCGCCGACATGGCCGACGATCGGCGACAGCAAATTGAGCCGCTTCAGGTCCTCCTCCGTCTCGGTGACGCAATCGGCCAGACGCGAGATCGGCACGCAGACATCGGTCGCCACCACGCCCGCGCCGGGACGCAGCGCCTTGACGGACCAGTAGGCATCGTGACGGGCCTGCCAGAGTTTTGTGCGGTCCTCCGGCTTGGTCGTCCAGGTGAAATCACCGCCGCCGCACTCCCTGGCGATCTCGCCGAAATTCCTCGACTGTTCGGCCACTTCGATCTCGCTGCCGTGGAATTCCAGCAGCAGCAGCGGCGTTTCCGGCAAGGTCAGCTTCGAATAGGCATTGCAGGCGCGCACCTGCTCGGCGTTGAGCAGTTCGATCCGCGCCAGGGGAATGCCGGTCTGAATGGCCAGAATGGTCGCCTGACAGGCGCCGCGCACGGTTTCGAACGAACAGGCGGCGGCGGCGATCGTCTCGGGGATGCCGCGCAGCTTGATGGTGAGTTCGGAGATGATGCCGAGCGTGCCCTCGGCACCGACGAACAGATGCGTCAGGTCGTAGCCGGCCGAGGATTTCTTGGCCCGCGTGCCGGTCTTGATGATCTCGCCGTCGCCGCGCACCACTTTCAGCGCCAGCACATTGTCGCGCATGGTGCCGTAGCGCACCGCATTGGTGCCGGAGGCCCGCGTCGAGGTCATGCCGCCGAGCGAAGCGTCGGCGCCGGGATCGATCGGGAAGAACAGGCCCTGGTCGCGCAGGTGCTCGTTCAGCGCCTTGCGAGTGACGCCGGGCTGGATCACGCAATCCAGATCCTCGGCATGAACTTCGAGAATTTGATTCATGTCGCGCAGGTCGATGCAGATGCCGCCGGCCGGCGCGTTGACCTGTCCCTCCAGCGAAGTGCCGGTACCGAAGGCGATCACCGGAACGGAATGTTTGGCGCAGATCCGCACCACGTCCTGGATGTCGGCGGTTTCCTGCGCCATCACCACGGCGTCCGGCGGCTGCGTCTGCAACCACGTGGTGGTATGGGCGTGCTGCTCACGCACCGCCTGCGAAGTGATCAGCCGGTTGCCGAACCGCGCCGCCAGCGCCTCGATTGCACTCGCCAGCGCCTGCGGTTCCGGCCGCTTCAAATTCCCCGATATCGTCGTCGCCACAACCAATTCCTCCCGGCTTTGAGCCGACCGTGGCAAAGGTTATACAGGGGGTCAAGAGACCCGGAAAAACAAAGGGATGGATGATGACGAGCGTTGCCGCCACCGAGACGAATTTGAAGGATATGCCGCTGCCTCCGGTCCCGTTCCTGTCCTCGGTGGTGCAGATCGAACCGCAATGGATCGACTACAACGGCCACCTCAACATGGCCTATTACAACGTCATGATGGACCGCGCGATCGACGAGATGTGGGTGCATCTCGGGATCGGCCCGACCTACCTCAGGGAGCGCCACGGCTCGACCTTCACCGCCGAAGCCCATGTTCGCTATTTGCGCGAGATTCACTTGGGCGATCCCGTTCAGATTTCGGTTTATCTGTTAGCGACCGATGAGAAGCGGCTGCATACGTTCGAGGAACTGCGCCACGCCACCGAGGGCTGGATCTCCGCCACCTCCGAGAACATGACGCTCCACATGGACATGAAGGAGAGAAAGGTAGCCCCCTTCCCGCCCGACATCCGCGCCCGCATCCGCGCAGTCGTGGACTCCCACGCGGCGGCGCCACGGCCCGAGGGCACGGGGCGCAAGGTCGCGATGCCCGTGAAATAGCAGGGTGTTCAGGCCGGTAGCCCGGCTTCCTGCAGCGCGCCGACAACCAGGTCGCATTGCTGCGGCGGCAGCGGCGGCATGCCGCGCTGCACTTCCGACACCGTGAGATCAGGATAATGCTGCCGTAGCGCGCCGAGGCTGCGGCGGGCCTGCGGCCCCTGCCCGGCGAGAACATAGGACGGGCACATCGTCCGATGCACCCAGCTAGCCGAAGGATGTTCGGCCAACCCGCGCTCCTGCCAGTTCGCCGCCTCGGTGTACTGCCCGGCCGTGAAGTAGGCGCAGCCGATCCCGACCATGCTGTTGAAGGCCAGCGGATCGTGCGGCGCGAGGTCGAGCGCGATCTTGAAGCGCTCGATGGCCGATTGCGGATCGCCCTTGTAGACGTCGATCCACCCGCTGCGGCTCCACGCCCAGGCTGAGCCGCCATTCATGGCGAGCGCCTTGCGGGTGACGAGATCGGCGGCGTCGAACTCCCGGAGCAGCGTCAGCGCGTTGCCAAGCACCGCGAGCACCGTGGCGTCGTTGCACAGGGCCCTCGCTTTGTGCGCCAGTTCGAGGCTTCGGGCGCGCTCCTGCTGCGGCTCATGCGTGAAGTGATAGACTACGCGCTGGACATGCGCCCAGGCCGCCAGCGCGAGCGCGAGCGGGTGGTCCGGATCCCGATCCATCGCGCGTCCGAGCAGTTCGAGGGCGCGAGCATTGCCGTTGGCATCGAGCGAGATAACGCCCGGCATCGCACGCAGCGCGAGGTCATGCGCGCCGAGGCAGGCCGCCGGTTTGCGCAGCGCATGTTCGATCTCGGCCAGCCGCAGGCACGGCTGCAGCGCCGCAGCGATCCGGACCGCGAGGTGCTCCCCGGTGGCGGTTTCATCGCGCAGGATGCCCTCGGAACGGTGCGCCCAGAGCTGCCGGCCGGTTTCGGTGTCGATCAGCCTGATGGTCAGGCACGTCTGCGCGCCCGATCCCCTGAGCGCGCCGGCCAGCTGATAGCGCGCCGTCCCGGACCGGGTTGCGACCGAAACCCCCGCGTGGGTCAGCGCAGTGCGAAGATCATCGGCGATGTCAGCCGCAACCGCGAGATTTTCAACCGCCGCCTCGATCGGGCCGAGGGCGACCGTCGGCCGGTCCTGCGCCGACACGAACAGCGAGGGCATTGCGCCCAGCGCAGCCGTAACCACCGCCTGCCGCTTCAGCGTCTGCGACGGCGTCTCACCGTAGCGGCGGCGATACGCGATCGAGAACCGGCCGAAATGGGGAAAGCCGCAGCGCAGCGCGACATCCATTACCTTTGCGCCCGGCGTACCCTGCAACAGTTCGCGCCGCGCGCATTCGAACCCGATCTCGCGCAACACGGCGCGCGGTGTATTGCCGACAAACGCAAGGAATTGCCGCTGCAGTGTCCGACCGGAAACACCGGCGATGGCGGCGAGGTCTGCCAGACGCCAGTCGCGCCCGACATTGGCGCGCATGGCATCCAGCACACGCCGGACGCCGCGCGGAAGCGGAGATGTCGCTGAAACGTCCTTGCCGGCAATCATCCGCAACTCCGAGGTTCCTGGTTTGTAGGTCTGGATTGCGGCGAAAAAGTTCACGATCCGGATAGCCGTGTCGCGAAGTGGATAGGCGCTCCGAGGATTTCCGGCCTAAGCCCGGCTCACGCCGAAACCGTCAAATCCATTTCAAAAAAGGAAAATTGCAGATGGCTACATCCTCCGCCGCCCGGACCCAGCAAGCGGACCAGGTCGATTTCTCCGCCCTCAAGACCAAACAGCACGGCGCCTGGTCGTCCGGCGACTACGCCGTCGTCGGCACCACGCTGCAGATCGTCGGCGAAGCGCTTTGCGAGGCCCTCGACGTCAGGGCCGGCCAGAAGGTGCTCGACGTCGCCGCCGGCAACGGCAACGCCACCCTCGCCGCGGCCCGCCGCTGGTGCGACGTGATTTCCACCGATTACGTACCGAGCCTGCTCGAGCGCGGCCGCGCGCGCGCCGACGCTGAAGGCCTGTCGGTCCAATTCAAGGAAGCGGATGCGGAGGCATTGGACTTCGGCGACGCGACCTTCGACGCGGTGATTTCGACCTTCGGCGTCATGTTCACGCCGGACCAGGACCGCGCGGCCGCCGAACTGCTGCGCGTCTGCAGGAGCGGCGGCAAGATCGGCCTCGCCAACTGGACGCCGGAAGGCTTTATCGGGCAGTTGTTCAAGACGCTCGGCAAATATCTGCCGCCGCCGGCTGGCGCGAAATCACCGGCGATGTGGGGCACGCAGGCGCGTATCACCGAGATGTTCGGAACGTCGGCCGCCTCGATCGACGCCGAGCGGCGGCACTTCACGTTCCGCTACCGCTCGCCGCTGCACTTTCTCGAGGTGTTCAGGAATTACTACGGACCGACGCTGAAAGCCTTTGCAGCGCTTGATGAAACGAACCAGCGCCGCCTCGCCGACGATATCCTGGCGCTGATCGCATCGATGAACCGCGCCACTGACGGAACTATGGTGCTGCCGAGCGAATATCTGGAAATCGTCATCGTCAAACGCTGACGTCTATCCAAAAGAATACGGCAGCGACGGCCTGCAACAGACCGCCGCTGCCGCTATCTGCGCGTCTGCCGCTGGCTAGACGTTGCCGCGTCCACGAACCAGTCCGACCACCGCCGAGACCAGGAACAGGATGATGGCGATGAAGAAGATCGCCTTTGCGATTTCGATGGAGACGCCGGCGACACCGCCGAAGCCCAGAATACCCGCGATCAGCGCGACGACCAGAAACGTTACGACCCAGCTCAGCATGACACGACCTCTGTTGTCTGTTGCTCTCTCGATTGCTCTCCCGATGTCCACGACAGGGTTGTCGCGCATCGACTGCAGAAACAATCCAGCCCGGGAACGAAGGTTCCAGGCCGCAAAATGCCGAAATTTGTCGATTTCACGGGAACAAAAGTGCGTCGTGGCCACGAAATCCGGCCTGAAAATGCGCCGGGATAAAACCTGTCAAAACGCCCGGACAGGCCCTATATCGCTCTTAATCCCTGCTATGAAGGCTCCCCTTTCCGGCCCCACGGTGCCATCGTGGGCGCGAGACGATTCGAGAATGACCGAGCCGAGCAATCTGCCCCATCGCGGCGTCCCCGAGCACCAGCCCGCCGCTGGCGGTATCGCCGCGCGTGCGCGGGCCGCAGCCGGTCCGCAATATCTCAATGGCCTCAATCCCGAGCAGCGCGACGCGGTCGTGACGCTGGATGGGCCGGTTCTGGTGCTGGCCGGCGCCGGCACCGGGAAGACCCGCGTGCTGACAACGCGCATCGCGCATATCCTGAGCCAGGGCCGGGCGCGGCCGCATGAAATCCTGTCGGTGACCTTCACCAACAAGGCGGCGCGCGAGATGAAGCTGCGGCTCGGCCAGATGCTCGGCCAGGCGGTGGAAGGCATGCCGTGGCTCGGCACCTTCCACTCGATCGGCGGCCGCATCCTGCGCTTCCACGCCGAACTGGTGCAGCTCAAATCCAATTTTACCGTGCTCGACGTCGACGATCAGGTGCGGCTGCTCAAGCAATTGCTGCAGGCGGAAAATATCGATGACAAGCGCTGGCCGGCGCGCATGCTGGCTGGGCTGATCGACGGCTGGAAGAACCGCGGCCTGACGCCGTCGCAGGTGCCGGCGGGCGAAGCCGCGGTATTCGGCAATGGCAAGGGCGGCAAGCTCTATGCGAGTTACCAGGAGCGGCTGAAGATCCTTAACGCCGCCGATTTCGGCGATCTGCTGCTGGAGAACATCCGGCTGTTCCGCGAAAACCCTGATGTGCTCCGGCAATACCAGAACCGGTTCAAGTTCATCCTGGTCGACGAATATCAGGACACCAACGTCGCACAGTATCTGTGGCTGCGGCTACTGTCGCAGGCGCCGTCGCGGCCGGGGGTTACTCTCTCCTCCATCATTCCGGGCGTCCTGGATTCCCCCGTCATTCCGGGGCGCGTCGAAGACGCGAACCACGATGTGCAATCGCACATCGGGGAATCTCGAGGTAGTGAGGACTCATCTCCAGATTCCGGGTTCGCACCTGCCGGTCCGCCCCGGAATGACGCCGCCGCTCAGCCCTCCGCACCCCTCAAAAACATCTGCTGTGTCGGCGACGACGACCAGTCGATCTATGGCTGGCGCGGCGCGGAGGTCGACAACATCCTGCGCTTCGAGCACGATTTTCCCGGCGCAAAGGTCATCCGCCTCGAACGCAATTACCGCTCCACCGGTCATATCCTCGCCGCCGCCTCGCATCTGATCGCGCATAATGAAGGCCGGCTCGGCAAGACGCTGCGCACCGAGGATGTCGACGGTGAAAAGGTCACCGTGACCGGCTCCTGGGATTCCGAAGAGGAAGCCCGCGCCATCGGCGAGGAGATCGAGGAACTGCAGCGCGCCGGCGAGAATCTCAACGAGGTCGCGATCCTGGTGCGGGCCTCGTTCCAGATGCGCGAGTTCGAAGATCGTTTCGTCACGCTCGGCCTGCCCTATCGCGTGATCGGCGGTCCGAGATTCTACGAGCGCGCCGAAATCCGCGATGCGCTGGCGTATCTGCGCGTAATCAACTCGCCCGCCGACGATCTCGCCTTCGAGCGCATCGTCAACGTTCCGAAGCGCGGGCTTGGCGATGCGACCGTGCAGATGCTGCACGATCACGCCCGCAAGCGCCGCATTCCGCTGTTCGAGGCAGCGCGTTCCGTGGTCGAGACCGACGAGCTGAAGCCGAAGGCGCGCGGGTCTTTGCGCGAACTCATCCTGCAGTTCGAGCGCTGGCGCGCCCAGCGCGAGGTCACTGCGCATACCGAGTTGGCCGAAATCGTGCTCGACGAGAGCGGCTATACCGAGATGTGGCAGAAAGACCGCTCCGCCGACGCCGCGGGCCGGCTGGACAATTTGAAGGAACTCGTGCGCTCGATGGAAGAGTTCGAGAACCTGCAAGGCTTCCTCGAACACATCTCGCTGGTGATGGACCGCGACGGCGGCGACGCGGACGAGGCGGTGTCGCTGATGACGCTGCACTCGGCCAAGGGACTCGAGTTTGAGAACGTTTTCCTGCCTGGCTGGGAGGAAGGCGTGTTTCCCAGCAAGCGCACGCTCGACGAACAGGGCAGCGCCGGTCTCGAGGAAGAGCGGCGCCTCGCCCATGTCGGGCTGACGCGTGCCCGCCGCCGCGCCAAGCTCTATTTCGCCACCAACCGGCGTATCCACGGCACCTGGTCGTCCGCGATCCCGTCGCGCTTTCTCGACGAACTGCCATCGGCCAATGTCGAGATCACGGAATCCAAGGGCGGCTCCGGCTGGGGCGGCAGCGGCGGCTACGGCCCCTCGCGCTTCGACAATGTCGAATCCTTCGGCTCCAGCTACACGACACCGGGCTGGCAGCGCGCACAGGCCAACCGTGCGCGCAATCAGGGCGGCCGTGGCGGACAGGACCGCGGCGGGTTTGAAGAGAGCCAGTCGTCATTTTCGGGCGGGCGCGGCGATACCTTCTCTGGCGGCTTTTCGCGCAACAAGCGCGGCCCCATGGTGATCGAAGGCGAACTGGTCGCCAAATCCACCGGCACAGTGTCGGAATTCTCGCTCGACGATCGCGTCTTTCACGACAAATTCGGCTATGGCCACGTGGTGAAGATCGACGGCAACAAGCTGACGATCGCCTTCGACAAGGCAGGCGAGAAGAAGGTCGTCGATAGTTTCGTCAAACGCGTGTAAGGCCGCGATATCATGAGTTCATCGGCATCGGGCTGGAGCATCCGCCAGGCACGGCCAGACGATTTTCCGGCGCTGGGCAAGCTGCTGGTTTCGGCCTACGCCGCCCTGCCCGGCATGCCCTCGCCCGAAGATTGGCCGCCTTACTATGCCATGCTGGAGAACGTCGCCGCGCGCGCCGCCAACCCGGCCTTCACGGTTTTTGTTGCGGCCGATGACAATTGCAAACTACTCGGCAGCATCGATTACATCGACGATCTTGCGCAGTACGGCGTCGGCAGCGTTGCCACCATCACCGACGCGGCCGGCGTCCGCCTGCTCGCCGTCGACGGCGCATGTCAGGGCCAGGGCGTCGGCAAGGGATTGGCCAAGTTCTGCATCGAACACGCAAGGCGCACGGGCAAGGCCAGGATAATTCTGCATACCACCAGGCTTATGCAGACGGCCTGGACGATGTACGAGCGCCTGGGCTTCGTCCGGTTTCCCGAGATCGACTTCCAAGTGGAAAATATCGATGTGTTCGGCTTCCGGCTGGAGTTCACGGCGACGGAAGGCCCTCTTACTTAACGCTAGCTGGCCTTCCTTATTCTCCCATCATATGATTCGGATGGGGGTCTCTTCATGTTGACGAACAGCCGGGAAATTATTCGACGATTGGAGCGTGAGGATAGACTCTGGTTCGCGTCACGGGTTCCCACCACGTCTTCAAGAGCGCCCGCTCCGGCGAAACACTGGTTATTCCTCACCCCAAGAAAGACTTGGGAAAAGGCCTGGTCCGTGCCATTTATGAAGGTGCAGGGTGGAAATCTGACTGAGATTAACCATGGCTCACTACATCGCCCTTATTGAAGATGCCGGACCGGACCGCGCCATTGGCGTCTGGTTTCCGGACCTTCCCGGCTGCACTTCCGGAGGCGATGATATTGACGAAGCGCTACGCAACGCACCGGAAGCTCTGGAGCTTTACGCAGAGAGCTTCGAAGAGGATGGCAAGTCGCTGCCGCGTCCGCGAACATTGACCGAATTGAAATCCGATCCCGAAATTGCCGGCGATCTCAAGACCCATATGGTCGCCCTGATCCAATTGCCCGTGCGCGCCCACGCCGCGGAATAGAGCTTTTCGTCAGGACCACGGATTGCGGAACGTGCTCCGCGTTCCTATCTCCCGGTTCCCGCCCGTCCCCGCGTCGACCCCGGCTGAAGCGCCGCCGTGTCGTTCGCGCCCCCTTTCAGACTGCCATGCCCGCGATGCCCTCCATCATATCCGTCTCAAATCTATCGAAGACCTACGGCACCGGATTCAAGGCGCTGAACAACATCAATCTGGACATCAGGCGCGGCGAGATCTTCGCGCTGCTGGGGCCGAACGGCGCCGGCAAGACCACGCTGATCAGCATCATCTGCGGCATCGCCAATCCGAGCGAGGGCAGCGTCACCGTCGACGGGCACGACATCAAGAGGGATTATCGCGCCGCGCGCTCGATGATCGGGCTGGTGCCGCAGGAGTTGCACACCGACTCCTTTGAAACCGTATGGGCGACCGTCAGTTTCAGCCGCGGCCTGTTCGGCAAGCCGAAAAACCCCGCGCACATCGAGAAGGTGCTGAAGGACCTGTCGCTGTGGGACAAGAAGGATTCCAAGATCATCACGCTGTCCGGCGGCATGAAGCGCCGCGTGATGATTGCCAAGGCGCTGTCGCACGAGCCGCAGATCCTGTTCCTGGACGAGCCGACCGCGGGCGTCGACGTCGAATTGCGCAAGGGCATGTGGGAGGTGGTGCGCGGCCTGCAGGCCGCCGGCGTCACCATCATCCTGACCACGCACTACATCCAGGAAGCCGAGGAGATGGCCGACCGGATCGGCGTCATCAACAAGGGCGACATCATCCTGGTCGAGGACAAGGCCGGGCTGATGCAGAAGCTCGGCAAGAAGCATTTGAAGCTCTATCTGCAGGGCAAGGTCGATGCGATCCCCGCTTCGCTTGCCGCCTACAATCTCGAACTGTCCGAGGACGGCCGCGCGGTGACGTACGATTACGACACCAAGGGCGACCGCACCGGCATCACCAGTCTCCTAAGCGACCTGCGCGACGCCGGCATCCGCATCTCCGATCTCGACACCAGCCAGTCCTCTCTCGAAGACATCTTCGTCAACCTGGTGAAAGCGCCATGAACTACCGTGCGATCCGCGCCATCTATCTGTTCGAAATGGCGCGCACCTGGCGCACGCTGCTGCAGAGCGTCGTCTCGCCGGTGGTTTCCACCTCGCTGTATTTCGTGGTGTTCGGGGCCGCCATCGGCTCGCGCATCACCGAAGTCGAGGGCGTCAGCTACGGCACCTTCATCGTTCCGGGGCTGGTGATGCTGTCGGTGCTGACGCAGAGCATCGCCAACGCCTCGTTCGGCATCTACTTCCCGAAATTCGTCGGCACCATCTATGAAATATTGTCGGCGCCGGTTTCCTATTACGAGATCGTCATCGGCTATGTCGGCGCCGCCGCGACCAAATCCGTCATCCTCGGCCTGATCATCCTGGCCACTGCCGCGCTGTTCGTGCCGCTGCAAATCCTGCATCCCTGGTGGATGCTGACCTTCCTGGTGCTGACCGCGGTAACCTTCAGCCTGTTCGGCTTCATCATCGGCATCTGGGCCGACGGCTTCGAAAAGCTGCAGATGATCCCGATGCTCATCGTGACGCCGCTGGCCTTCCTCGGCGGCAGCTTCTACTCGGTGAACATGCTGCCGGAGGGCTGGCGGACCGTCTCGCTGCTCAATCCGGTGGTGTATCTGATCTCGGGGTTCCGCTGGAGCTTCTACGAAATCGCCGACGTCAGCGTGGCCCTGAGCCTCGGCATGACGCTGGGATTCCTCGCCATCTGCATGGCGCTGATCTGGTGGATCTTCAGAACCGGATACCGGCTGAAGAACTGACGCGAAGCGTCATTCCGGGGCGTGCGAAGCACGAACCCGGAATCTCGAGATTCCGGGTCTGGTCCTTCGGACCATTCCGGAATGACGACACTTTCCTCCGCTCGCGAAAATGTCAGCACTTTGCCGCCGATTGCGCCGTTGCGCCGCCTTGTTTGCGCCGTGGCAGGCGTTAACGATTGTGGTTGCAGGCCACTGGAACCAGTGCCGCTTTCCGGGCATATTGTGTGCCGGGGACGGAGAGCCGGCGTTATTTTGAGGCCCGGAGGCCAAGGTAAAATGCGTTCCTTCCTCGTTGCTTTCACCGCCCTTTCATTGCTCGCCTCGGGCGCCGCGCAGGCCAAGGTCGCCATCACCGTCGACAAGGACAACCAGCAGATGACCGTCGCCGTCGACGGCGTCCAGCGTTACACGTGGCCGGTATCGTCGGGACTTCCCTCCTACGAGACACCGAACGGCAGCTTCCGCGCCTTCCGCATGGAAGAAGACCACTATTCCAAGGAATTCGACGAGGCGCCGATGCCGCATTCGATCTTCTTCACGAAGGTCGGCCATGCCATTCACGGCACAGATTCCGTCAACCGACTTGGCAGCCCGGCCTCGCATGGGTGCGTGCGCCTGTCGCGCGAGCATGCCGCAAAGCTGTTCGCGCTGGTCAAGGAACAAGGCGTGCTCAACACCACGGTGACACTAAGCGGCTCTTCGCAGGTGGCGCTGGCGCGCAATCCGCGGCGCGCCAACACGGCGGTCGCGCGCCGTGCCCCGCAGCCGCAGTATGAGCAGCAATATGATGCGGCCGGCGATCCCGTCGTGATCACGCCGCAGCAGCAGCGCGTTGCGCCGCAGGCCCGGGCCAACGATGGCTACATCTATCCGGCCGATGGCTCCTCGAACGAAACCCGCTACCCCGCGCCCCGCCGCGTCTATGACACCCAGGCCTATCAGCAGCAGCAGGCCTATCAGCAACAACAGCAGCAAGCTTATCAGCAACAGCAGCAATACTACGGCAACCGCGGCTATGCGCCGGCGCCGCAGGGCTACTACTATCAACCGCGACAGCAATATTATCAGCCGCGCAATCAGTACAGCTATCAGGATTAACCGGATGAAACTGCATCGGCCGCGCGATCATGCGCGGCCGCAATGTCAACCGTCCGCCGCACGCGCCAGTTGACCGTCGCGTTGAGCCATCGACCTCGACGCCTTCCAGGCGTCATGCGCCACGATGCCGATGGCCATCGCAACGACGAAGACGATGATCCCCGGCGACAACGTCCCGAGATTCGCAAGCGCCGGCCCCGGGCACAGGCCGACAAGGCCCCATCCGATCCCGAACACCGCTGCCCCGGTTACCAGCGGCAGATCGATCCCCGCATTGCCCGGCCGAAAGTATTGGCCGGCAAACCATGGCCGTGCGCTGCGATCGGCGAGCATGAAGCCGGGCACCGACACTGCGAGTGCAGACGCCATCACCACCAGCAGACTCGGGTCCCATGCGCCGAAGATGTCCAGGAAGCCGAGGACCTTGGTCGGCTGCATCATGCCCGATATCAGGAGGCCCGCGCCGAAGATCAGGCCGCAAACCAGGGGTGCGATGATCCACATGACGGCTCGACCTCACAGCACATGACGGGTGATCGCGACGGTCAGGATGGCCGTCAGCATGAAGACGATCGTGGCCGCGATCGAACGCGGCGACAGGCGCGCTATTCCGCAGATGCCGTGACCCGACGTGCAGCCGCTGCCGAGCCGCGCGCCGAAGCCGACCAGAAGACCTCCAACGGCAATGACGGCCCAACTGGCCGGCAGCCCCGGCATCGCCATGCCGTGGCCGACCCAGCCGGCGATGACGGGCGCGAGGACGAGGCCGCTGACGAAGGCTGCTCGCCATCCGCTGTCTTCACCTGGCAACTTCAGAAGGCCGCCGAAAATACCGCAGATCCCGGCGATCCGGCCGGTGGAGAGCATCAGCAGCACCGCCGACAGCCCGATCAGCGCGCCGCCGATGGCGGCCGATAGCGGAGTGAAATTGGCCATGACAGGACTCCATCGAATTGCAGGCAGGCACGCGATCATAGACCCGATCGCAACGGCGGCCTAACCTTGATCCATCGCAATGCCAGCCGGATTTGCTCCACGCTAAGAAGGATCTCCAACCGTGGGACAAGCCGATGAACAACTGGCCGCAACAGACCACCGAATTGAGTGCCCTGCTTCGCAGCCTTCGCGGCTCTGCACCCGACGTAATGAAGGCGTTTGCGGGCATTGCGAAGGCAGCGACGGTCTCAAAAGCACTGGACGGCAAGACCAAGGAACTGATTGCGCTCGGCATCGCGGTCGCCGTGCGGTGCGACGACTGCATCGCCTTTCACGCCAAGGCTGCCGTCGACCACGGTGCGACCCGGGATGAGGTCAGCGAAACCCTTGGAATGGCGATATACATGGGTGCAGGCCCATCGGTCATGTATGCGAGCCACGCGCTGGAGGCGTTCACGCAATTCGAGGCCGGCAAGGCGACGCCCTCGGACAAACAGCGCACGGTCCGCGATGACGATGAAATTCGTCTCGAGTGAGATCCTGCTGACCGGAAGTCATGCCGAACGCGGCCTGCTTCCCAGCTATTCCTCGCCTTTCCTGAGCCGGCGCCACACGGCGCCCAGCACGTTGGAATAATCGTCGGTCCAGACCCGCTGGTCGTCTTCGGCCTCCGTCATCGCCCATTGCCCCGACGAGGCCAGCTTGCCGACGTCGGCCTCGTCCCGCGCCGAGGCGACGACCGAGGTGGAGAAGATGTACTCGTTGTCGCGGCCGGAATCCTCGCTGTAGACCCAGCTCTTCATGTCGTTGGCGTCGGCGATGCCGACGACGACGCTGGACAGTTCCAGATGCCGGTTGGAGACGTGCATCACGACCGCGCCCTGCGGCGCCAGCTTGGACTTGTAGATCTCCATCGCCTCTTCGGTCGCCAGATGGATCGGGATCGCATCCGACGAATAGGCGTCGACAATGATCAGATCGTAGACGCCGTCGGGCTCGCGCGCGAAGGTCAGCCGCGCGTCGCCGATCACGGGTTCGAGGTCCGGTTTGCAGGACTGGATGTAGGTGAAGTATTTCGGATCGCGCGCGGTATCGACCATGGTCTGGTCGATCTCGAAGAACTTCCATTCCTCGCCGGGCTCCGCGGCGCAGACCAGCGTGCCGGAGCCGAGCCCGATCACCGCCACCCGCAGCGGCGCGCCCTTGCGCTCGCGTATCGCCGTGATGGCCTGACCGATGCCGCCATCCCTGTGGTAATACGTGATCGGCTCGGGCTGGCCGGTGATGGGCGTGCCGTCATCGTTCCTGAATTTCTCGGCGCCGTGGATGGTAGTGCCGTGCATCAGCACGTGATACTGGCCGTTCGGCGTCACCACGATCTTGTGGACGCCGAAGAAACTGCGCACGGTCTCTACCCTCCCGTCGTCGCTGGGATAGGCCCGCAGCAGCACCAGCGCTACCACGACGGTCGCAAAAATCTTCCAGCGGTTGGCGTTGAGGCCGAGCGCCACCAGCGCCGCGAGCACGCCGACCGCGCCGATTACCCAGACCCGATGTTCCTCGAACCAGCTGAACAGTTTTCCGGTCGACCAGGCCGGCGCGATCAGCGCCACCGCCAGCACGGCAAGAAACGGCCAGTACCAGCGGCTCCAGCGCGGCAGGCGCTCATCGCCGGCCGGCCGGCACAGCGCCGCGAGCGCCAGCAGGATCGGATATTCCGCAACCCATGAGAACGTGTACGGCGCGATCAGGCCGGCAAACAGCCCGCCGACCATGCCACCGAACGACAGCGCGACGTAGAAGCCGGTGAGATATTTCGCCGGCGGCCGGGTCCGCGCCAGTTCGCCGTGACAGGCCATCGCAATCACGAAGAAGCACAGCTGATGTCCGCCAAGCGTCAGCAGCAGGTTCTGCTCGCCGCCGAATGCCAGCAGCAGCACCACGCCCGCGATCGCCAGCGGCTGCGCCAGCAGCATCCATTTATGCGGCAGCAACGGCCTCGACTGGAACACCAGAACCCAGGTCAAAAGATAGAGCGACAGCGGCAGCACCCACAGCAGCGGCGCGGCGGCGACGTCGGTGGAAATATGCGCGGTCACCGCGATCAGCAGCCCGGAGGGAACGGCTGCCAGGAAAATCCAGCGGGCGCGCAGCACCCACGAAGGTGCCGGCGCTTCGGCATCGTCGGCCGGCATGTTCAGCTCGGCCGCCTTGGCCGGCGCACGCAGCAGCAGGACGCCGCAGGTTGCGATCAACACGATCAGCAGGCCGTAGCCGCCGGTCCAGATCAGGTTTTGCGTGCGCAGCGTGAAGACCGGCTCCAGCAGCACCGGATACGACAACAGCGCCAGGAAGCTGCCGATATTCGACGACGCATAAAGGAAATAAGGATCGGGGCCGTTGGGATGGCCGGTGCGGACGAACCAGGCCTGCAGCAGCGGATTGTTGGCGGCGAGCGCGAAGAACGGCAGCCCGATCGATACCGCAAACAACCCCAACAGCCAGAACGCATAGCCCGAATTCGGCGGATCGCCCCACCCGCTCGAGATCGACAGCGGCAGCGTCAGCATTGCGACCACGAGCAGCACCAGATGGATCGCCACCGGGAGCGTGCGGTTGCGCAACTGCATCAGGAAATGCGCATAGGCATAACCGCCGAGCAGCAGCGACTGGAAGAACACCATCGCCACCGACCAGACCGCCGGAGAGCCGCCGAGCCGCGGCAGCACCATCTTGGTGAACAACGGCTGCACCGAAAACAGCAGCAGCGCGCTGACGAAGATTGCGGTTGTATAGACGACCAGGACCAGCCGGTTCCGGCTTTCGGAAGGCTCCGCCGAGACGGACGAATCGGAAGCAGTCATCAAAACTCCGGCTGAAAACCGGCGGGCGCCGGAGGCAGGATCCGGCAGGGGCTGCCGGAGCGCCGCAATGGAGCATAGGGCGACACGGCGGGCAATGCGGGTTAAGAAGCGTCATTCCGGGGCGATGCGCAGCATCGAACCCGGAAGTTCGAGATTCCGGGTCTGGTCCTTCGGACCATCCCGGAATGACGAACTCAAAACCATTCAAACTTTTTTGAAACTGAAGCTGGCATGAACGAGACGGACGTTGTCATCATTGGGGCGGGGCATAACGGCCTCACCTGCGCGGCCTATCTCGCAATGGCGGGCTTGCGCGTAAAAGTTGTCGAACGCCGCAAGGTGGTCGGCGGCGCGGCCGTGACCGAGGAATTCCATCCCGGCTTCCGCAATTCGGTGGCGGCCTACACCGTCAGTCTCCTCAACCCGCAGATCATCGCCGACTTGAACCTGGCCGAGCACGGCCTGCGCATCGTCGAGCGTCGCGCGCAGAACTTCCTGCCCGCACCCGACGGCAGCTATCTCCTGACCGGTGAGGGCCGGACCCGGCAATCGGTGGCAAAGCTCAGCCAGCGCGACGCCGTCGCGATCGATGCGTTCTCGCGCGAACTCGAGGCCATCGCCGACGTGCTGCGCCAGTTCGTGCTGCGCGCGCCGCCGAACCTCGTCGAGGGATTTGGCATCGGGGCGATTCGCGAGGCGTTCAACGCGATGGGCACGGCCGGCATCCTGCGCCAGCTCTCGCTGGATCAGCAGCGCAGCCTGCTCGACCTGTTCACATGCTCCGCCGGCGAGATGCTCGACGATCGCTTTGAAAGCGACCTGGTGAAGGCGCTGTTCGGCTTCGACGCCATCGTCGGCAATTACGCAAGCCCCTACGCGGCCGGCTCGGCCTACGTCATGCTGCACCACGCGTTCGGCGAGGTGAACGGCAAGAAGGGCGTGTGGGGTCACGCCATCGGCGGCATGGGCGCGATCACGCAGGCGATGGCGCGTGCGGCGCGCGGGCGCGGCGTCGAAATCGAAACCGAAGCCGGCGTGCGCGAGGTGATCGTCGAAGGCGGCCGCGCCGCGGGCGTCATCCTCGACAATGGCGCAACCATCCGGGCGAAATACATCGCCTCCGGCGTCAATCCGAAATTGCTGTACACGCGGCTGGTGCCGCCGGGAGCGCTGGCGCGTGAATTTCTCGAACGCATGGGGCGCTGGCGCAACGGTTCAGGCACCTTCCGGATGAACGTCGCGCTCACCGCCCTGCCCGCGTTCACCGCGCTGCCCGAGACCGGCGATCATCTCACCGCAGGCATCATCCTGGCCCCCAGCCTCGGCTACATGGATCGCGCGTGGCTCGACGCCCGCGCGCATGGCTGGAGCCGCGAGCCGGTGGTCGAACTCCTGATCCCCTCGACGCTGGACCCTTCACTCGCGCCTGAAGGCCAGCACGTCGCGAGCCTGTTCTGCCAGCACGTCGCACCTGAATTGCCGGATGGGAAGTCCTGGGACGATCATCGCGACGAGGTCGCCGACCTCATGGTCGCAACGGTGGACAAATACGCACCGGGGTTTGCGGCAAGCGTGATCGGACGCCAGGTGCTGTCGCCGCTCGATCTGGAGCGGCAGTTCGGCCTGCTCGGCGGCGATATCTTTCATGGCGCGCTGACGCTCAACCAACTGTTCTCGGCACGGCCGATGCTCGGCCACGCCGATTATCGCGGGCCGCTGAAGGGGCTCTACCATTGCGGCTCCGGCGCCCATCCCGGCGGCGGCGTCACCGGCGCGCCCGGCCACAACGCCGCGCGGGTGATCCTGAGCGATCACCGTGCGCTGTTCGGATAGGACGTTCGGGCTTGTGGATCAGGGGCGCAACCCGGTGGATGACGCCAGGTGAAGCAGGTGGAAAACGCGGGGAAAAGCCTGTGGACCGGCTGTTGAAATCCGGCGTATGCGCCGTGGATATCGCCGGTATGCCTTCGTGGATAGCGGGCCGACAACGCCCCGGATTGGCTGTGCAAGAGCGGTGGACCGTGCCTCCAACTCGATCGGATGTGGCGATTCGAGAGGTTAAAAAAGATAAGGGCCAGGCGTTTGACACGCCCGGCCCTGACTGGCCCCGAAAAGGGAGCGATTACTTCAGCGAGCTGGAGATGTTGTTGAACGTGACGCTCAGCTGGCTGCCGACGCCGTTCACGGCGGTGATGATCGCGATCGCGATGCCGGCGGCAATCAGGCCGTACTCGATCGCGGTGGCACCGGATTCGTCCTTGAAAAACTTCGAAATGAGCGACTTCATGGCTGGTTCGACCTTGGTTGGTGTGCTCAGAACGGGGCCTGCCCCCAGTTCCTGTGCGGAACCTACGGGCTCGGACCTAAGGTAGCTCTAACGGACGAGGTGTAAGTTTTCGGGAAATCCCGCCGCGAATTTCGCTCAAATTTGCATCAATCGACCCAAATCAGACCTACCGACCCTGAGTTTCATACGGTTTTTCAATGACTTCCATCGTTCCTACCCACCGTGCCAGCTTTGCCATCGGCGACGAGCAGGCCGCCCGGCGCGTTGTCGATTTGCTAACCGAAGTTTTCTTTGAGGGGCAGGCTGCGATCGCGGCGTTCGAGCGGCCGGATGGCCGCTGGGACGTCACGGTGCACTTTGCCGATCCGCCGGACCAGACGCTGGTGCGCGAACTCGTGACCAGCGCGGCCGGCGCCGATATCGCCGGGACGATCGGCTTCGATACGGTCGAGGCCAGGGATTGGGTCAAGGCCAGCCTGGAGGACCTCGTCCCGGTACCGGCCGGACGCTTCGTCGTCCACGGCCAGCATGACCGCCAACGCCTTGCGCCCAACAAGATCGGCATCGAAATCGAGGCCGCCCTGGCGTTTGGCACAGGCCATCACGGCACCACGCGCGGCTGCCTGCTGCTGCTCGACCACGTCCTGAAGGCCTACCGCCCCCGCCGGGTGCTCGATCTCGGCACCGGTACCGGCGTGCTGGCGATTGCCGCCGCGAAGGCGCTGCACGAGAAAATTTTGGCGAGCGATATCGATCCGCCCTCGGTGCAGGTCGCGCGCGAAAACGCCAGACTGAACGTAGCGGGCCATCTGGTGCGGCCGATCCGCGCCACCGGCTTCTCCGCACCGCAATTCGCTGCGGCCGCCCCGTTCGATCTGGTGCTGGCGAACATTCTCGCCAATCCGCTGCGGCAATTGGCGGCGCCGATGGCGCGGCATCTCGCACCATCGGCACTTGTCATTCTGTCAGGACTGTTGACGCCTCAGGCGCGGGGAGTGATCGCGGCCTATCGCGCGCGCGGCCTGGTGCCGGTACGGCATCTGCGGATTGAAGGCTGGAGCAGCCTGTTACTGCGCAAGGTCAACTGCAAGGTAAACTGAAAGTATTATTTGGTCGGCCGCTGCGGATTGCGCGCAATCACGCCCTTCTTCAATGACCGCCGGACGCGCGCTTCCGCGAACCGATCGAGCATTTTGACGACAACGCCGCGCTGCTTCTTGTTTGCGACCGGGGGGATCGGACCGGGATTTTCCGGCGGCGAAATTTTCTCAAACGTGAAAACAGGCATCGTGCATCCCCTCTTCGTTGAGTTGAAACACTCCTGGAGCCCTCCAGTATGCTAAGCGAACGGCGTGAGCGACAAACCGTTCCATCCGATCTAACGCGGACAATCTTATTGAAGCACGGATTATGCCAAATTGTGGCAAGTTGCGAAGCTGACCGGTCAACTCTAGAGTGATCGCGCGATGTTCGAAGCCCATTTCCAGACATTCGAAGAACCCGAAGGCGGCGTGGCGCTGACGGCCCGGCTGGGCGCGTTCCGAGAGGAACTGGCGCGCCGCAAGCTGACGGGCTTCGTCATCCCCCGCGCCGATCAGCAGCAGAACGAGTATGTCCCGCCGTCCGATGAGCGGCTGGCCTGGCTGACCGGTTTCACCGGTTCGGCCGGCTTGGCGATCGTGCTGATCCATGAGGCTGCCGTGTTCGTCGATGGACGCTACACGCTGCAAGCGGCCAAGCAGGTCGACCGCAAGGCCTGGCATATCGAGCCACTGGTCGATCCACCCCCGGAACATTGGCTGGCGCAGCACCTTTCGGCCGGCGACCGCCTAGGTTTTGACCCGTGGCTGCACACTTCTGCGGCAGCTGAGCGACTGGCCGCTGCCTGCGCCAAGACTGGCGCGGAATTGATCGCGGTCGAAAGCAACCCGCTGGATTCGGTGTGGACGGAGCGCCCGTCGCCGCCGCTCGGCCCCGTCGTCATTCACGGCGAACAGTTTTCCGGCGAAATCGAAGCCGAGAAGCTCAAGCGGATCAGGATGGAGATCAACAAGCTCGGCGTCGACGCGCTGGTGCTGTCGGACAGCCATGCGGTGGCCTGGACCTTCAACATCCGCGGCGCCGACGTCTCGCATACGCCCCTGCCGCTTTCCTACGCACTGGTGCCGAAGGACGGCCGCCCCACCATATTCATCGATCATCGCAAGCTCTCGAACCTGACCCGCGACCATCTCGAACGGTCGGCCGATGTCAGGGAACCCGACGCGCTGACGCCGGCATTGACGGAACTCGCACGCGGCGGTGCTGCCATCGCCCTCGACACCGCGACTGCGGCCGACGCACTCAGCCGGCTGATCACGGCCGCCGGCGGAAAGCCGGTGCGCGGCAACGATCCGGTGAGCCTGCTCAAGGCGGTGAAGAACCTCACCGAGATCGACGGCACGCGAACGGCGCACCAGCGCGACGCCGTGGCGCTGGCGCGCTTCCTCGCCTGGATCGATCGCGAAGCGCCCTCCGGCGGGCTGACGGAGATCGACACCGTCGAAGCGCTGGAAACCTTCCGGCGGCAGACCGGCGCGCTGAAGGATGTTTCGTTCCCGACCATCGCCGGCACCGGCCCGAACGGCGCCATCGTGCATTACCGCGTCACCCGCAAGAGCAACCGGCGCATTGCGCCCGGCGATCTCCTGCTGATCGATTCCGGCGCCCAATACGAAGACGGCACCACCGACGTGACCCGCACCATCGCGATCGGCGAGCCGACCGGTGAAATGCGCGACCGCTTCACCCGGGTGCTGCGCGGCCACATCTCGATTGCCCGCGCGGTGTTTCCCGACGGCACCACCGGCGCGCAGCTCGACAGTTTCGCGCGGCAATATCTCTGGCAGGCCGGCCTCGATTTCGAACACGGCACCGGGCACGGCGTCGGCAGCTATCTCTCGGTGCATGAAGGCCCGGCGCGGATTTCCAAGCTCGGCACCACGCCGCTGAAGCGCGGCATGATCCTGTCCAACGAGCCCGGCTACTACAAGGCCGACGCCTATGGCATCCGGATCGAGAACCTCGAACTCGTCATCGGTGCCGATATCGCGGGCGCGGAGAAGCCGGTGAATGCGTTCGAGACGCTGACACTCGCGCCGATCGACCGCCGCCTGATCGATGCGGCCATGCTCAGTCCTGCGGAACTGAAGTGGCTGAACGACTACCACACCCGCGTCAACCGCGAGGTGCGCCCGCACCTCGACGACAACGCCACGAAACTGTGGCTCGACGACGCGACGGCGGCGTTGCTGCCGATTTAGCCAGTGTTGCCTCATTGGAGGTGTCGTCCTCCGCGAAAGCGGGGGACCCAGTACGCCGCGGCCTATCCGTTCATCACAACTGCCTCTGGAATACTGGATCATCCGCCTTCGCGGATGATGACACCATTGTTTGTTTCGCGCGACGGAACGCCATTGGCGCCTGCCCAATTCGGCATGGCCGCATGCTGAAACATCCGTATTCGCGCTGATCCATCCCGCTACAGTCGATTTCAACAACAGGACCAAATCGGAATGCACGGCGTCGTGGGCAAGCCGCCCGACGCGGCGGCGAATAGCAATGCCGCCGCGACATCGAAGATCATGCTGATGATGCTCGTCGCGATGACGGGCGTTGCGCCGATCTCGCTCTACATGCTGGTGCCGGCGCTGCCCGTGCTGGCCACCACGTTCGGGGGCGACATCGCGGTCGCGCAGATGACGGTGTCGCTCTACATGGTCGGCATTGCCTGCTCGCAGCTGATCATGGGACCGCTATCGGACAAGTTCGGCCGCCGCCCGGTGCTGCTTGCAGGTCTCGCGCTGATGGTGGCGGCCAGCATCGGCTGCTCGCTGGCGCAGACGCTGCCGCAACTGATTGCCGCGCGTTTCCTGCAGGCGCTGGGCGGCGCCTCCGGCATGGTGGTGAGCCGCGCCATCATCCGCGACCTCTACAGCCGCGACCGCATCAGCTCCATGATCAGCCTCGTCATCGGCGTGATGATGACGGCGCAGATGCTGAGCGCCCTGGTCGGCGGCCTGCTCGAGACCGCATTCGGCTGGCGCGCGATCTTCTATTTCATCACCGTAGCCTCGCTCAGCGTCGCGGTCCTGATCGCCCTTGCGCTGCCCGAGACGCGCCGCGAGCGCGGCGCGAGCAGCAGCTTCCGCGGCGACGTCGGCAAGCTGATCCGCGACCGCGCCTTCATCGGCTTTGTGCTGTGCCAGGTGCTGGCCTCGCAGATCATCTTCACTTTCGCCGGCGGCGGCCCCTACATCGTGGTGACGCAGATGGGCCGCACCACCGCCGAATACGGCGCATGGTTTGCGACGACCGGGTTTGCGTACCTGGTCGGCAACCTGTTCTGCGTGCGCTTCGCGCCACGCCATTCCCTGGAGAAGCTGATCTGGTTTGGTCTCGCGCTGCAATTCGGTGGCGCGCTGCTGAACCTTGTGCTGAGCCTGACCGGAACCAACCAGGCGCCGCTCTGGCTGTTCGGCACCCAGATGATCGTGATGGTCGCCAACGCCTTCGTGATGAACAACGCCGCCGCCGGCGCCATCAGCGTCCGCCCCGAAGCCGCCGGCACCGCCGCTGGCGCCATGGGCTTTCTGCAGCAGGGCATCGGCGCGCTGGTGTCGCAATTCGGCGCCTATCTCGGCGGCCATTCCACCACCACACTGCCGCTGACGGCCGCGATCTTCGCGCTGTCGATCGCCTGCGCGTCGGCGATGTTCTTCCTCGTGCCGCGGCAAACGGTCGTGGTCAGCGAGGAATTGATGAAGAAGGCGGAGGAGGAAGAATCGGGGATGTTGTGAGTAGTGTTGAGCGACGCTGCCGCGCCATTCCCCGCTGTCATCCTCCGCGAAGGCGGAGGATCCAGTACGCCGCGGCCCCTCGATTGATCGCGACCTTCTCTGGAACACTGGGTCACCCGCCTTCGCGGGTGACGACACCCATTTTGTAGGAGAGCGCTCTCTCACTCCTCGATCAACACCAACCATTCGTCTTCCGTCAGCACGGGTACGCCAAGCTCCCGAGCCTTCGTGAGCTTCGAACCGGCATCCTCACCCGCCACAACATAGTCCGTCTTCTTCGACACCGAACCCGCCACCTTGGCGCCGAGACGCTCCGCCACTGCCTTGGCTTCGTCCCGGGTGAACTTGGTCAGCGAGCCCGTGAACACGACGGTCTTGTCCGACACGGGCGAACTCCTGCGCGGCTGCTCGGCGGGCTTCACCTCAATCTCATGCAAAAGTTCGCCCAGCGCCTTCACATTGCGCGGTTCGGCGAAGAACTCGACCACGGCATCGGCGACGATCTCGCCGACGCCGCCGATGTTGTTGAGGTCCTGATAGGCCTCGGTGGTGTTTTCTTCGTCCTTTGTCCCCTTGGCGGCGGCCAGCATCGCCTCGCGAAAATTCTCGATGGTGCGGTAGTGCCGCGCCAGCAGTTTTGCATTGCCCTCGCCGACGTGGCGGATGCCGAGCGCGAAGATCAGACGGTGAAGTTCGATGCTGCGGCGGGCGTCGATCGCATTGAACAGGTTGCGCACCGAGGTTTCGCCGTAACCCTCACGCGCCATCAGCTTGCTGGTCGAACGCGCATCGCGCTTCTGCAGCGTGAAGATGTCGACCGGCGACATCACAAGACCGTCCTCGTAGAATTCCTGGATCTGCTTGTCGCCGAGGCCGTCGATATCGAACGCCAGCCGCGAGACGAAATGCTTCAGCCGCTCCGTTGCCTGCGCCGGACAGATCAGCGCACCGGTGCAGCGGCGCACCGCCTCGCCCTCCTCGCGTACCGCATGGCTGCCGCAAACCGGACATGTCTCCGGAAACTTGTAGGGTTTTGCGTTCTTCGGCCGCTTGTCGATGACGACGCTGACGACCTGCGGGATCACGTCGCCGGCGCGCTGGACCACGACCGTGTCGCCGACCCTGAGATCGACGCCGTCACGAATGGGATTGCCGTCGTTGCCGATGCCCTTGATGTAATCTTCATTGTGCAGCGTCGCGTTCGAAACGACGACGCCGCCGACGGTGACCGGTTCGAGCCGCGCCACCGGCGTCAGCGCGCCGGTGCGGCCGACCTGGATATCGATGCCGTTGAGAAGCGTGGTCGCCTGCTCGGCGGCGAATTTGTGCGCAATCGCCCAGCGCGGGCTGCGCGACACGAAACCAAGACGATCCTGCCAGTCGAGCCGGTCGACCTTGTAGACCACCCCGTCGATGTCATAACCGAGCGAGGCGCGCTCTTCGCCGATCTTGCTGTAGAATTCGAGGACGGCGTCGACATCCTTGCAGAGCGTCGTCAGCGGATTGACGGCAAAGCCGGCCTTGTCCATCCAGGCCAGCATGCCGTGCTGCGTATCGGCCGGACGCTCGCTCATCTCGCCCCAGGTATAGGCAAAGAATTTCAGCGGCCGCGACGCCGTGATCGAAACATCCTTCTGGCGCAGCGAACCCGCCGCCGAGTTGCGCGGATTGGCGAACACCGTGTCATCGGCTTCCGCCTGCTTCCTGTTGAGCTCGAGAAAGTCCTTCTTGAGCATGTAGACTTCGCCGCGCATCTCGCAGGCCGCCGGAATGTTGCGGCCCTTCAGCGTGTGCGGGACGTCCCTGATGGTGCGGACGTTGGCGGTGACATCCTCGCCGGTAAAGCCGTCGCCACGGGTGGCCGCGCGCACCAGTTCGCCGTTCTCGTAGCGCAGCGACAGCGACAGGCCGTCGATCTTCGGCTCGGCAACCAGCGCCGGAATATGCTCGGCATCGAGCTTGAGAAACCGCCGGATACGATCGACGAACTCGGTGACGTCCTCGTCGCTGAAGGCGTTGCCGAGGGAGAGCATGGGAACGGCATGCTGCACCTTTGCAAAGCCGCGTGCCGGTGCGGCGCCGACCTTTCGCGTCGGCGACTCCGTCGTGACCAGATCGGGAAACTTCGCCTCGATCGCCTCCAGTCGGTGACGCAGCGCGTCGTAGGCCGCGTCCGATACGGTCGGCGCGTCCTTCTGGTAGTAGCGCTCGTTGTGCGCCTCGATCTCCAGCGCCAACCGCATGTGCTCGACCTTGGCTTGCGCCTTGGTCAGCTTGGCGACGTCGACGGGGGTTTTCGGTTTTGCTGTCCTGGCCATGCGGGTTGAATACGACGAAGCAGGCCTGGAGGCAAAGTCGCGGGATTCGCGCCCCGGACATCGTTTGGCCTGGGTCCCGCTCCAGCAGAGCAGCGCTACCGGACGATGCTTCGCATCGCTGGGCTGCACCGCGTCCGCGACACGAGAGCTAGCTGGCCGCCTGCAGCAGCCGTCTCGCCGCGGCCCTGGCCTCCACGGTGATCTCGGCGCCCGCCAGCATGCGGGCGATTTCCTCGCTGCGGCGGTCGGCGGCGAGTGCGTTGACGCGGGTGGCGACGCGCTTGCCCTTGTCGAGCGCGTCCTTGGAGATCAAGAGATGCTGGCTTGCCCGTGCAGCGACCTGCGGCGCGTGCGTCACGGCCATCACCTGAACCCCACCGGCGAGCCGTGCGAGGCGCGAGCCGATGGCGTCCGCCACCGCGCCGCCGACCCCCGTATCGATTTCGTCGAACACCAGCGTCGGCGCCGAGCCGCGGTCGGCCAGCACCACCTTGAGCGCGAGCAGGAAGCGCGAGAGTTCGCCGCCGGACGCGACCTTCATGATCGGTCCCGCCCTGGTGCCCGGATTGGTCTGCACCCAGAACTCGACACGATCGATGCCCTGCGGGCCCGGCGCGTTGGCGTCGCTCTCCACCTGGGTCATGAATTTTGCGCGCTCAAGCTTCAGCGGCGCCAGTTCGGCGTTGACGGCCTTGTTGAGCTTGTCGGCCGATTTGCTGCGGGCCGCGGAGAGTTTTACCGCCGCGGCGCCGTAGCGCTGGTCGGCCTCGGCGGCAGCGGCTTCCAGCTTCTTCAACCGACTCGCACCGGCATCGATCAGCGCGACGTCGGAGGCGAACTTGGCGGCCAGCGCCGCCAGCCCATCGACCGGCGTCGAATATTTGCGCGAGGCGGCGCGCAGCGCGAACAGCCGCTCCTCAATGCGCTCGAGTTCGGCCGGATCGAAATCGGCCGCGACCAGCGCGGCGTGGAGGTGCTGATCGGCTTCCTCCAGCGCATTGATCGCGATGTCGATCGCCCGCACCGCCGGCTCGACCAGTGCAGGCGAATTGGCGGCGCGGCGTTCGAGACGGCGCACCGCCGCCGCCAGCGCCGGCACCGGCGAATGCGGACCGCCGACTGCCTCCTGCGCCTCGCGCAGGTCGCTGGCGATCCTTTCGCCCTGCATCATGGCAGTGCGGCGTGCGGCCAGCGCGGTCTCCTCACCATCCTCTGGCTTCAGCGCGCGAAGTTCGTCGGAGGCATGGCGCAGATAGTCCGCCTCACGGGCGGCGCGTTCCATGCTGGCGCGGTGCGCCTCCAGCGCCGTGACGGCGGCGCGGCGCGCTTCCCACAACGTCTCCAGCGCCGTAACCTCCTTCTCCAGCCCGGCAAAGGCATCGAGCAATCGCCGGTGGCTCGCGGCGTCGACCAACGCGCGCTCGTCGTGCTGGCCATGGATCTCGACCAGCGTCGTGCCGACCGCCTTCAGCGTCTGCACGCTGACCGACTGATCGTTGATGAAGGCTCGGGTGCGGCCGTCGGCGAACTGAACGCGGCGAAGAATCATTTCGCAAGATTCTTGAGAACTCGCATCGTCGAGACCGTTGTCGGCAAGGATTTTCGTCGCCGGATGCCCCTTCCGGATGTCGAAGGTGGCCGTCACCTGCCCCTGCTCCGCGCCGTGGCGGACCAAGGAGGCGTCGCCGCGGCCGCCGAGCGCCAGCGCGAAGGAGTCGAGCAGGATCGACTTGCCCGCGCCGGTCTCGCCGGTGAGCACGGCCAGGCCGCGGGAGAATTCGAGATCGAGGCGTTCAATCAGAACGATGTCACGGATCGACAGACGCGCCAGCATGTGACGGCAACTCCCACTGGTCAGGTTCTGACACCGGCCCCCGCCCGGGAGCCGACTCTGCAGGTGTTAGAATCGACACATCACTAGCAGATATTGGGAGCGTTTTGTACTATATTTGTTCACGTTATGGGCACAAGGTGAATGCCCACCTGCCGGGACAGTCCAGAATGCTCAGTCCAGACTTGTCAGCCGAGACCCATCTTCTTGAAGGCCCTGGAGATATAGGAGCCCTTGTTCTCGCTCGGCTCGAGACCGCCCGACTTTACAAGATTATAGGCTTCCTTGTACCAGCGGCTGTCAGGAAAGTTGTGCCCAAGTACGGCTGCCGCCGTCTGCGCCTCGCCGACGATGCCGATCGACATATAGGCTTCCGTCAGCCGCGCCAGCGCCTCCTCGACGTGCCGCGTGGTCTGGTAGCGGGTGACGACCGTCTTGAAGCGGTTGATGGCGGCGGTGTAGTCGCGCTTTTGCATGTAGTATCGGCCGACATCCATTTCCTTGCCGGCGAGCTGGTCGCGGGCGCCTTCGAGCTTGGCCTTGGCGGAGGTCGCGTATTCCGAGGTCGGATATTTGCGAATCACCTCTTCCAGCGCCGCGATCGCCTTTTCGGTGCGGCCCTGGTCGCGGGAGATGTCCGGGATCTGGTCGTAATGCGAGGCGGCGATCAGATATTGCGCGTAGGCCGCATCGGAACTGCCGGGATGCAGCGTGACGTAGCGGGTCGCGGCGCCGATGCAGCTGTCATAGTCGCCGGAATTGTAGAACGAATACGCCGACATCAGCAGCGATTTGCGCGCCCAGTCCGAATAAGGATGCTGGCGATCGACTTCCTCGAACTTCTTCGAGGCGGCCTTGTTATCCTTGCGCTGGTTCATCAGGTACAAGCCCTCATTGTAGAGCTTGTCCGCCGGTTCCTCGACGAAGGTGTCGTCCTTGGCGGTGAACTTGTCCCACAGCGCACCCGTGCCGCATCCGCTTAGGGGAATAGCCAGCGCGATAAGGCCCGCCGCCAGCCGCAGCGAGCGTCCGGCTCTGGCAAAGCTGGACGTGCGAAATGAAGTGCGTTGTTCGAGCGTCATGCGCTGTGCCGACATGGAAATGAGACGCCTCTGGAGCGGATGGTAACGGACACCGCCCGTCGATGAACCGCGGTCATGGACACAACTCCCCCGCCCGTGACGCTGTATCGTGCAATCGCGGGCCTGTGTAGCCGAAAAGTGGTCCCTAACCAACCGAATACGCAGGCAATTCGCCGGGATTAAGGCGGCAAGAAACCGTCGTTACCAATTGTGGTTACTGGGGAAATTGGAACTGCCGGCTGTGGACAGTTCAGGGCACTTTCAGAGAAGTGAACGCTTAAGGCCGTTTCGGGCGGAAGAGTCAGGACACGTCCGGGCCATAGGCCGGGGCGATCATGCCGCCCACCATGCCGGCGCCGGCCTCGACCTGGCTGCGGGGACGGCGTGCCGGTTCGCTGTCGACTATCCGCCAAGCGCTGCGATCGGCGAGCAGAGCCGTGAGGACGGCGTGGTTCAGCTTGTGGCCGCCGCGTACCGAACGATAGGCACCGAGCAGCGGGAGTCCGGCCAAGGCGAGATCGCCGATCGCATCCAGCACCTTGTGGCGGACGCATTCATCGCGGTAGCGCAGCCCTTCCGGGTTGAGCAGCAGTTCGTCGTCGAACACCACCGAATTCTCGAACGAAGCGCCGAGCGCGAAGCCCGCCTTCCACAGCCGCGCGGTGTCGTTCATGAAGCCGAAGGTCCGGGCGCGGGAAACCTCGCGGCGGAAGCTTTCGGGACTGAGATCGAGCGATAAATTCTGGCGACCGATCACCGGATTGGCGAAGTCGATTTCGATCTCGGCGCGGAAGCCGCCCGCATGGGGACGTAGCTCACCGAAGCTATCGCCGATCGCGACCTGCACCGGCTTCAGGACCTGGATGAAACGGCGGGCGGCGGACTGGGTCACGATGCCGGCCTGGTCGATGGCGGCGACGAACGCAGCCGCGCTGCCATCCATGATCGGAACTTCGGGGCCGTCGATTTCGATCGTGGCGTTGTCGACGCCCATGCCGCGCAAGGCAGCGAGCACATGCTCGGCGGTGGAAACCAGCGGGCCTTCCCGATCGCCCAGAACGGTCGCGAGATCGGTGGCGATGACGGATTCGGCAAGCGCAGGAACTTCGCGGTCCGCATCATCGAGGCCGGTGCGGACAAAAATAAAACCTGCATCGACTGGTGCAGGCCCGAGCGTAAGGCTGACAGGTAAACCAGAGTGAACGCCGACACCCGTCACGGTGGCTTGCGACCGAAGCGTGGTTTGACGGCTGAATTTCATTCGTAATCGCCCACTACCCGACTTAACCCAAAGACTGGAACCGTGCTTTCGCGTCGATTCGCGCTCTAGGCATCCCCAAGTCACGGCAGACCATAGTCACTGCCCCTAAGCGCACAACTCACGCTTTTTTACGGATTGTTACCCTATCTCTGCCGCATTCGCGCCAAGCGTTCATCAAATTTCGGCGCGGCCCCACAGGTTATCCACGGCTATAGCTAACCACGAAATACATAATTAATGATTTAAAATCAGTTGGTTGAGCGGCTGGTCACCGCCCGGTGCCCCGTAACAGAAAAGGGCCCCAACTGTGTCAGCGGGGCCCTCTCCGGTCGTCGGAATTGTAACAAACTTCAGTTTGCCTGCCGCCTCAGGAAGGCGGGGATATCAAGATGGTCGTCGCCCTGTGGCCCCGGCGCCACAGGTGCGGGGCGGCCATGGGCGTCCAGACCCTGCGGTGCCGGACGCTTTGCATACTCCGATACCGGGTCGTGATTCGTCATTTGCTGGGCGACCGTGCGCTGCGGCTTGCGCTCGGGAAGCGGCGCCATGGCAGGTCCGGAGGCGCGGGCCGCGATCGGCGGCTCGCTCTCCTCGTCACGGCGGCCAAGGCCGACATTGGCGAGGCGCTGCAGCAGCGAGAGCTTGGACTTCTGCGGATGCTCCTCATCGGCATGGGCCTGCCGGATCTCGGCCTGCGCCGGCATCGGCAGATCCTCGAACTTGGGCATCCGCGGGGTGCGCAGCGGCGCACGCTCGGCCGCCTGCGGGATGAAGGTCTCCGGCGGCGCAGCCGGCTCCACCTGCTCGGCGCGGGCTTCCTTGTGTGGATCAGGGAACAACGACGGCTTCTGGGCGATCGGGCGAACCGTGACGTCGCCATAGGACGCGGGCTGGATCGGCGCCTGCTGCGCGGGTTCCGGCGAGACCGCCGCAGCGATCGCGGCAAGCGCCGCGCGCTCGACATTGCGCGGTGCTGCGGGCGGCGGGGCAGCCGCGGCCAGCGCCTGTGCCTGCTGCGCAACCGCCGGCTCGAGCTTCTGGGCGCGTTCGGCCAGGCGGGCATTGTCGGCGCGCAGCCGCGCGGTCAGTTCGGCCAGCCGGTTGTCCGGCGACGCGGGAGCAGCGGGGGTGGCCACGGGGGTTGCAACAGCCGACGCGGTGGTCTGGTTGCGCGCGATCTGCGCCTGCTCGATGCCGGTGGCAACGACGGAGACGCGGATAATGCCATCCAGGTTCTCGTCGAAGGTGGCGCCGACGATGATGTTGGCGTCCTGATCGACTTCCTCGCGAATCCGGGTTGCGGCTTCGTCGACTTCGAACAGCGTGAGGTCCTTGCCGCCGGTGATCGAGATCAACAGGCCGCGAGCGCCCTTCATCGAGGAATCGTCGATCAGCGGATTGGCGATCGCAGCCTCGGCTGCCGTCAGCGCGCGCTTGTCGCCGGTCGCCTCGCCGGTTCCCATCATCGCCTTGCCCATCTCGCGCATCACGGCACGGACGTCGGCGAAGTCGAGATTGATCAGGCCTTCCTTCACCATCAGATCGGTGATGCAGGCGACGCCCGAATAGAGCACCTGGTCGGCCATCGCGAAGGCATCGGCGAAGGTGGTCTTTTCGTTGGCGACCCGGAACAGGTTCTGGTTCGGGATGATCAGCAGCGTGTCGACCACCTTGTGCAGTTCGGCGATGCCGGACTCAGCGGTGCGCATGCGGCGCGCACCTTCGAAGTGGAACGGCTTGGTCACCACGCCGACGGTGAGGATGCCCATTTCGCGCGCGGTCTTGGCAATGACAGGGGCTGCGCCGGTGCCAGTGCCGCCGCCCATGCCGGCGGTGACGAACACCATGTTGGCGCCGGTGAGATGGTCGCGGAGTTCGTCGAGGACCTCCTGCGCCGCTGCCGCGCCGACATCAGGCTGCGACCCCGCGCCGAGGCCCTGGGTGACCTGGGTGCCCATCTGCACGATGCGCTGCGCCTTCGACATGGTCAGCGCCTGCGCATCCGTGTTGGCGACGACGAAATCGACGCCCTGCAGCCCGGCCGTGATCATGTTGTTGACGGCATTACCGCCAGCTCCACCGACGCCGAAGACGGTAATCCGCGGTTTCAACTCGCTGATGTCAGGGGGTGTCAGATTGAGTGCCATGGTTGCCTCTCTTACGACGCGCGCTTTGGTTCGCCTCGGCCGGCGGCCGCGACATTTGGTGAAAATCGTTTGGTTAGTGGACCGGTCATCAGAAGCCCTCGCGCAGCCATCGTCCGACCTTTCCGAAATAGCCGTCAGTCCCTGTCCTGAGCTGCCGCGTATGCCGCGGTTCTACGTGTTCCAGATGAGCGTATTGCGGATAGACCAAGAGGCCCGCAGGCACTGCGAACGAGGCGCTCTTGGCCTCGCTGGGCAGCCGGCCGAAGCCGAGCGGACGGCCGATCCGTACCGGCCGGTTGAGGATGCGGGTGGCGAGTTCGACAGTGCCGGTCAGCTGCGAGGCGCCGCCGCTCAAGACGACCCGCGCCCGCGGCTCTGCCGCAAACGGGGAATCCCGGAGCCGGTCCCGGACCATTTCAAAAATCTCCTCGGCGCGATGCCGGACGATGTTCGCGATCGTGGCGCGCGAGACGATCTGCGGCCCATCATGTTCCTCGCTTGCGGAGGGAACAGACATGAGCTCGCGCGCGTCGGACCCGCCGGTCAGCACGGTGCCGTATAAAGTCTTGATTCGCTCGGCATCCGCAATGCATGCGCCGACGCCGCGTGCAAGATCCATCGTGACGTGATGCCCACCGAGTGCAAATCCGCTCGCATGAACGAAGCGTCCGCCCGAATACGTCGCGATCGTGGTCGAACCGGCTCCCATTTCGACCACGGCGGCGCCTAGATCGGCCTCGTCGTCCGTCAGCACCGACAGGCCTGCGACATAAGGACTCGCCGCCATCGCCTCGACATTGAGGTGGCAGCGCTCGACCACCAGCATCAGGTTGCGGGCCACGGTGGCATCCACCGTCACCACCTGCATGTCGACGCCGAACTGCCGCGCGAGCATGCCGCGGGGATCGCGGATGCCCTTCACGCCATCGAGCGCATAGCCGACCGGGAGCGCGTGCAGCACGGTGCGGCCCTCGCCGGTGGCGTGGCGCATGCCGGTGGATGTCACCCGGATGACGTCCTCGGGCGTTACCGAGCCGCCGCGGATGTCGGCCGCGGCCTCGACCAGCGCGCCTTGCAGCCTTCCGCCGGAAACCGACAGCAATACAGATTCGACGCGGACCTTGGCCATGCGCTCGGCCAGCGCTACCGCCTGACGCACCGTCTGCTCGCATTCGGCAAGATCGACCACCGCGCCGGCCTTGACGCCGCGCGACTGGATCTGGCTGTAGCCGATCAGTTCCACCGCATGGCTGCGGCCGCGCAGCGCCTCGCTCGGCGGCGACGGCTTCAGCCGCGCGATCATGCAGGCGACCTTGTGGGTGCCGACATCGAGCGAAGCCACCAGCGCCGTTCGCTTGTGGTCGACCGGGCGCGTCTTCGGGGTCTGGTTGCGATCGAGGCCGGTCATGCGTCACCGGCCTTTTTCTTGGGCTTCTTGTCCTTGAACAGTTCTTCGCGGGCCTTGGCCGCGTCTTCGGACAATTGCACGGTGAGCCGGTCCGGCAGGCGCATGTCGACGGCGACGATGTCGCGCGAGAACAGCCGGTCGTCCTGGTCGAGCTTGCTCAGGAGCGCCAGCGCATTGCCGACATCGTTTTCGGGCAGACGGATATCGAGCCCATCCTTCAGCCGCAGATTCCAGCGGCGTTCGCCGACGAAGATCGCAGCCTTGGTCGCGACGCGGACCTGCGGATAGCGGTCGAGCAGCGCGAGGAAATCGCGGGCCCTGGAATCGGCGCCCTTCCCGACGACCAGCGGCAGCGTCGCGAAACGGCGCGACATATAGGGCTCCAGCACCGCGCCGTCTTCGGCGATCACCGCCAGCCGGCCGTCCTGCTGCCACAGCGCGAACGCCGTGCGCTCGACGATGTCGATCTGCAGCCGGCCGGGATAGAGCTTCAGGATGGTCGCGTCCGCGATCCACGGATTGGCCTTGAGCCTGTCGCGCACGATCTCGGCGTCGAGGAACAGAAGCGACGAGCGACCGCTGACGCCGCCGATCGCGAGCACTTCGTCCTGGCTCAATTGCTTGCGGCCGTTGATGGCAACCGTGGTGATGCGGAAGCCGGCGGAGTTGGCGAGCGCATTGCGGGTATCGCTCAGCCCCGCCATGAAATCATCGACATGGCCGCCCTTGACGATGCCAAGCCCGGTGCTGCCGAGCAGCATCAGCACGGTCAACGCAATACCGGTGCGGTTCGGAAGGTAACGCTCGACCAGACGCACCAGGCGATTTGGCGGCCCGCGATCGATCATCGGCTTCGCGGGCACACGCGCACGCCGGGCCAGCCGCTCGCGCAGCAGCACGCCCGCCCCAATTGCGGCGGCTTTCAGGTTAGCTTGGGGCCTCAGCGATCTCTTCGACCGAGCGAGGCGTCCTGCACCATCCATTGCACGAGCCTGTCCAAATGTTGTTTCCGCAAGGTTTTTTGCGGGTTCGGCACAAATTGCGTCTCGGGCTTGCCGGAACTTGGTGCTGATCTGAAGTCGGAACAGCGCGGCCCGGCAGCCAAGCGCCACATGCGCCGCCGGCGTTAACCTTCGGACTTCCTGGTAAACAAAGTGTAAATTCGGGACGGGTGCGACGCGCTTTGAGGCGCCTTTTGAGGGGTTTGCCTCACATTTCTTAGGATTTTAGCAATTAATCCTTGGGCGAGGTTAGTTCCGGGTTAACGAGCCGTTAATCGCCCGCCCACACCCGCGCGCGGCTGCGCCGTTCGGCCAGCGTGACTTGTTCGCGAAGAAAATCCACGAATTCGATCCCCTGCGCGTTCAGCGCTTTCGGATACAGCGATGCTGCCGTTAGCCCCGGTAACGTGTTGGTTTCGAGATAAATCGGCCCCTTCGCGGAGACGATGAAGTCGGACCTCGAATAGCCGCTGCACGACAGCGCCTGGTGCGCGCGCAGCGCCTGGTCCATGAGTGCCGCGCTGATCTCGGGCGGGAATCGGCCCGGGCAGATCTCCTGGGTGGATTTCAGCAGGTACTTCGCGGTGTAGTCGAAGGTGCCCTCGCCTGGCACGATCTCGATCGGCGGTAGCGCGAGCACCGTGCCGTCGGGTCGCTCCAGCACGCCGCAGGTCGCCTCGACGCCCGCGATGAACGGCTCGATCACATATTCCTCGGTCCTCGCCGCGTTGCGCACGGCGACGAGGTCCTGCTTCGCGTTGACGAAGATCAGGCCATAGCTCGATCCGTCCCGCGCCGGCTTGGCGATCAGCCTGCCGTATTCGGCGAACGCCGCGTCGAGATTGGCCAGTTCGATGCCGGCCGGCGCCGTGACGCCCGCATAGGCCGCGAATCGTTTGGCCGCCACCTTGTCGAAGGCGAGGTTCGACGACGCCGAGCCGGATCCGGTGAAGGGAACCCCGCGCAGTTCGCACATCGCCTGCAACTCGCCGTTTTCGGCCCGGCCGCCATGCAGGCCGAGCACCAGCACGCGATCCTCGGCACGCGCCTTGTCGAGCGCCGCCTCGAGCGGCAGGCCGGGGCTGTCCGGCTTGAATTCATCCTCGAACGGACGCGTGTGCGCGAGCAATTTCTGCGAAACAACCCCATGCACAGTATCGGCAACGTCCCAGAACCACAGATCGGCTTCCGGCAAGGCGCGATGCAGGGCCTGGGCGCTCGCGACCGAAACCAGCCGCTCCTTGTTGGTGCCGCCAAAGAGAATGGTGATCCGCATCAGCCTTGCTCTATCCCGATCCGCTTGATTTCCCAGTGTAGCTCGATTCCGGAATTCACCTTAACCCGCTCGCGCACGGTTTCGCCCAATGTTTCAATATCATGGCCGGTCGCGTTACCGGTGTTGATGAGGAAATTGCAGTGCATTTCCGAGACCTGCGCGCCGCCGACGCGCAAGCCGCGGCAGCCGGCGGCGTCGATCAGTTTCCAGGCGCTGTTGCCGGGCGGGTTCTTGAAGGTCGAGCCGCCGGTCTTTTCGCGAATCGGCTGAGCGGTTTCGCGATGGGTCTGCACCTCGTTCATCCGGGCGCGAATGGCCTCGGGGTCGGCGATGGCGCCGCGAAAGCGGGCGGAGGTGAAGATGACGGAAGGATCGACGCCGCTGTTGCGATAGACGAACTTCATGTCGGCATTACCAAAGAGATGCCTGCTGCCGTCGCGGCCGATGCCGGTAGCCTCGATCAAAACGTCCTTGGTCTCGCGGCCATTGGCGCCGGCATTCATCCGCAACGCGCCGCCTATGGTGCCGGGGATGCCGAAGAAGAACTCCATGCCGGCGATGTTCGCGGCGGCCGCGGCCTCGGCGACGCGCTTATCGAGCGCGGCCGTGCCGGCGCTGACGACGTCGTCGGAGACGGAGACATCGCCAAACGCCCGCGGCGACAGCCGGATCACCACGCCCGCGATGCCGCCGTCGCGCACGATCAAATTGGAGCCGACGCCGACGACGTAAACCGGCAACTCCTTTGCGAGGTGCTTGAGGAAATAGGCGAGATCGTCCTGATCCGCCGGCGTAAACAGCACCTGCGCCGGGCCGCCGACGCGAAACCAGGTCAATTCCGCCAGCGACTGGTTCGCCAGCAACCGCCCCCGCAGTTGCGGCATGGCGGCCTTCAGTTCGGAGGTGATGTCGGGGAAGGTCAAGAATGCTCTCTCAACTCGTCATGGCCGGGCTTGGAGATGGCGCTCCCATCACCCCAGCGCCTTCAATTCGCCCGGCAGGGCATAGGCCCATTGCGTGATGTTGCCGGCCCCGAGGCAGACGACGAGATCGCCCTTGCCCGCGACGCCGCGAACGACCTTGGCTAGCTCCGCCGGACCCTCCAGCGGGATCACCTCCCGATGGCCGTGGGCGCGCAGGCCGAGCACAAAATGGTCGCGGTCGATCCCTTCGATCGGCGCCTCGCCCGCGGGATAAACTTCCGCGACAACAACCGCGTCGGCATCGTTGAAACACGTACAGAATTCCTCGAACAGCGACTGCAGCCGGGTAAAGCGATGCGGCTGCACCACGGCAATGATCTTGCCGTCGGTCGATTCACGTGCCGCTTTAAGGACGGCGGCGATTTCGACCGGGTGATGGCCGTAATCGTCGATCACCGTGACGCCGTTCCATTCGCCGGTCCGGGTGAAGCGCCGCTTGACGCCGCCAAAGCCCGCGATGGCCTTGCGGATCGCCTCGTCGGGAATCCCGAGTTCATGCGCCACCGCAATCGCCGCCGTGGCGTTCGAGGCGTTATGCCGTCCCGGCATCGGCAGCATGATGTCCGCAATCTCGTGGGTGGCGTCGGTCTTGCGGTTGCGGAACAAGACCTTGAATTTGGAGCCGCCGCCGGTCGGCGTCAGGTCGACCAGCCGCGCATCGGCCTGCGGATTCTCGCCATAGGTGATGATGCGGCGGTCCTCGATCTTGCCGACGATGGTCTGCACCACCGGATGATCGATGCACATCACCGCAAAGCCGTAGAACGGCACGTTCTCGACAAAACTCCGGAACGCGTCCTGCACGGCCTCGAATGTCCTGAAGTGATCGAGATGCTCGGGGTCGACGTTGGTGACGATGGCCACGTCCGTCGGCAGTTTCAGGAACGTGCCGTCGCTTTCGTCGGCCTCGACCACCATCCAGTCCCCTGCTCCCAGCCGCGCGTTGGTGCCGTAGGCATTGATGATGCCGCCATTGATCACGGTCGGGTCGAGATTGCCGCCGTCCAGAAGGGCTGCGACCATCGAGGTCGTGGTGGTCTTGCCGTGGGTGCCGGCGATCGCGACGCAGCTCTTCAGGCGCATCAGTTCGGCCAGCATTTCCGCGCGGCGCACCACCGGAATGCGCTGCGCCCGCGCCGCCATCAGTTCCGGATTGTCGCGCTTGATCGCGGTCGAGACCACGACGACATCGGCGCCGTCGACGTTCTCGGTCTTGTGGCCGATCGACACCGTGATGCCTTTTTCGCGCAGCCGCGCGACATTGCCGCTTTCGGACGCATCCGAGCCCTGCACGGTATAGCCGAGATTGCACAGCACCTCGGCAATGCCGCTCATGCCGATACCGCCGATACCTACGAAATGAATGGGTCCGATCTCGCGCGGCAGTCTCATGAAGCGATCCCTGTCGTCATCATCCGCCTTGTGCGTAATTGCGCACGGGGGCGAGCTGATCCAGTATTCCGCGAAGCCGAGGCTCAAATCAGGCGCCGCGGCATACTGGATGCCCCGCTTTCGCGGGGCATGACAAGGGGCAATTTTGCGCGCGGCGGTCTAGATTCCGGCCACTTTCATCACCAGATCGGCCAGCCGCACGGCCGCATCCAGCCGGCCTACCTTGCGGGCCGCGGCCGCCATCGCGGTCAGCCGGGCGGGCTCGGCGGCGAAGCTCGATATTTCGGCGGCGAGCCTCGCGGGCGTGAATTCGGCCTGCGGAATCCGCAACGCCCCGTCGACCTGGGCCAGCACGCCGGCGTTGGCAAACTGGTCCTGATCGATCGCACCGGGCAGCGGCACCAGGATCGAGGGCCGGCCGATCGCGGCGAGTTCCGCCACCGTGCCGGCGCCGGAACGTGAGATCACCAGATGGCTGGACGCCAGCCGTGCCGGCAGGTCGCTGAAGAACGGCGCAAGTTCGGCGTTGATCTTCATCCGGTCATAGATCGTTCGCACCCGCCCCATGTCTTCCTTGCGCACCTGCTGGGTCAGGACCAACCGGCTCCACAAGACAGGCTCCAGTCCCTGGATCGCGCCGGGCAGGATGTCGCTCATCACCCGAGCGCCCTGGCTGCCGCCGACTACCAGCAGGCGCAGCGGCCCGTTCTTTTCGGGAGATGAATATGGCACGGCAGCGGCAGCGAGAACCGCAGGCCGCATCGGCGTGCCGACGGTGGTCGTCTTGCCCGCAAGACCAGGATCGCGATCGAGCACACCCGGCAGCGAGGTGGCAATCGCGTTGACGCGTCTGGAGAGAAAGCGGTTGGCGCGGCCGAGCACGGCGTTGGCGTCGTGGATGATGCTGGGCACGCCGAGCAGCCTTGCCGCGAACAGCGGCGGCAGCGTCGGATAACCGCCGAAGCCGACCACGGCGGCAGGTTTCAGCCGCCGGATCAGTTTGGCCGCCACCAGCGTGCCGTAACCCAGCATGTACGCGGTGCGGGCCAGCGACATCAGCGATCGGCCGCGCACGGTCTCGCTCGGCACCACGTCGATGTTGTCGCTGGTGAAGAGTCCGCTGTAGCGCAGCGCACGGGCATCGGTGGCGAGCCGCACCCGCAAGCCGCGCCTGATCAGTTCGACGCCGAGCGCCTCGGCGGGAAACAAATGGCCGCCGGTACCACCCGCGGCCAACAGAATGAGAGGCTGGTTCCTGTCCATGCCCTCAAATAGCCGACGGCGGCGCCGCCGTCACCACGTCCGTGCGGTCAGGCGTAGCCGCGCGCCGCGCCTGCCGCATTCATCGATTCCACCTCGGTGCGCGGGCGTTGCCTTGTCAGCGCCAACATCATGCCGACGCCATAGGCCAGCGAGATGATCGACGAGCCGCCATAAGAGATAAAGGGTAGCGTCATGCCCTTGGCGGGGATCAGTTGCAGATTGACCGCCATATTGATGGCGGCCTGCACGCCGAACAGGATCGCGAGTCCGGAGGCCGCAAAGCGCGCGAACATATCCTCGTTCGCATAGGCGCGCGTCAGTGTGCGGATCACGACAAAGGCGAACAGCGCGACCAGCGCCAGGCACAAGATGATCCCGAACTCTTCGGCGGCGACCGCGAACACGAAATCGGTATGGCTGTCCGGCAGGCTGCGCTTGGCGATGCCCTCCCCCGGTCCGAGACCGAACCAGCCGCCGTTCCAGAACGCCTCCATCGCCATGTCGACCTGGAATGTGTCGCCGGAGGCCGGATTCATGAAGCGCTTGATGCGGCCCGCGACGTGCGGCACCAGAAGATACGCGCCGAACAATCCGGCGGCGGCTACGCCCGCAAGGCCGGCAACCCAGATCATCCGCATGCCAGCGATGAAGAACAGCGCGCCCCACACCATCAGGACCAGCATGGTCTGGCCGAAATCCGGTTCCATCACCAGCAGCGCCACCAGCGTCAGCAGCAGAACGATCGCCATCGAGGTCGCCGGCATTTCCGGCCGCTTGGTCGATTCCGCAAACAGCCATGCCGCCACCACGACAAAGGCGGGTTTGGCCGATTCGGACGCCTGGATATTGACGCCGAGCAGCGTGATCCAACGCCGCGAGCCTTTCACCTCGGCGCCGAACATCAGCGTCGCCACGATCAGGATGATGCTTGCCACGAAGACCAGCAGCGCGAGCCGACGGATCTGCCTCGGCGACAGGAACGACACCCCGATCAGCACCACGAAGGACGGCAGAACGAACAGCACGTGCCGGCCGAAGAAATGGAAGGGATCGAGCCCGATCCGCGTCGCCACCGGCGGACTGGCCGCGAGCGACAGGATCACGCCGCCCAGGATCAGCGCCGATATCGCGAGCAGCAGCAGCTTGTCCACGGTCCACCACCAGTCCGAAAACGGGGTGCGTTGGTCACGGTGGAGCATGGGCGTCCCCAAATGGCAGAGGTAACGCCCATTGGTGGCGCACGATGGTTTCTAGGGGGTTAATGGAGTGGGTAACTTTTTAGGTGAGCTACAGTGCTGCCACACAACAGGCCGTCATACCCGCGAAGGCGGGTATCTAGTACGCCGCGGCCTTTCGGCTCAATCGCTGCCGTCTTTGGAATACTGGATCACCCCCATTCGGCGAAGGCAGGTGACGACAGCGGTGAGTGCGTCTCACACCACCGGCTTCACGCCCGGCAGCGCCGTCACCAGATCGCGGAACTTGGTGCCGCGGATTTCGAAATTGCGGTACTGGTCGAACGAGGCACACGCCGGCGACAGCAGCACCACGGGATCGGCAAGGCCTGAGGCTTCGGCGTCGCGCGCGGCGTTGGCAACGGCGACATCGAGCGTCTCTGAAATCTCGTGGGCTACGCGTTCGCCGAGCGTGCCGGAAAACTCCTGCGCCGCCTCGCCGATCAGGTAGGCCTTGCGGATGCGTGGAAAATATTCGGCCAACCCGGTGATGCCGCCCTGCTTCGGCTTGCCGCCTGCGATCCAGAAGATCTCGCCGAAAGACGACAGCGCGTGCGCGGCGGCGTCGGCATTGGTGCCCTTGGAGTCGTTGACGAACAGCACGTTGCCGCGGCGGCCGACCTGCTCCATGCGGTGTGCGAGACCCGGAAAGCTGCGCAAACCGTTTTGCAGTGTTTCAGTGGAGATATCCATCGCCAGCGCGCAGGCCGCCGCACACGCGGCGTTTTGCGCGTTGTGCAGGCCGCGCAGCGAACCGATGCCGCCCAGCCTTGCGATCTCGCGGCGCGCACCCCCGGAGGCCTGCACGATGGTTTCTCGCTCGACATAGATCCCATCGGGCAGCGGATTCTTCACGGAAATTCGCACCACGCGTTTTCCGGCTTGATCTAGCCGGTCGGCGATGTTGCGGCACCAGCCGTCGTCGACGCCGACGATGGACGTGCCCTGCGGCTGCACACCGGCGACCAGCCGCGCCTTGACGGCTGCATAATGCTCCAGCGTGCCGTGGCGATCGATGTGGTCTTCGCTGACGTTGAGCAGGATGCCGACGGAAGGATCGAGCGACGGCGCAAGATCGATCTGGTACGAAGACATCTCGACCACATGCACCCGTCCCATCCGCGGCGGCTCCAGCGACAGGATCGCAGTGCCGATATTGCCGCCCATCTGGGTGTCGTAGCCGGCGACCTTCATCAAATGCGCGATCAGCGCGGTCGTGGTCGACTTGCCGTTGGTGCCGGTGATGGCGACGAATGGTGCATCCGGGGCGTGGCGCCGCCGTTCGCGGCAGAACAATTCGATATCGCCGATCACCTCGACGCCGGCTTGCTGGGCCATCAGCACCGACCAATGCGGCGCCGGATGGGTGAGCGGCGCGCCGGGCGTCAGGATCAGGGCCGAAAAATTCGCCCACGACACCGTGCGCAGATCGGCGGTGGTGAAACCGGCCTGCGCCGCCTTGGCGACATTGTCGGTGCTGTCGTCGCCGGCGATCACTTCCGCACCGCCGGCTTTCAGGGCGTGGCAGCTTGCAAGGCCGGAGCCGCCGAGGCCGAACACGGCGACCGTTTTTCCTGCGAAGGAGGTGACGGGGATCATGATGCCACCACCGCCGTCATTCCGGGGCGTGCGAAGCACGAACCCGGAATCTCGAGATTCCGGGTTCGATGCTGGCGCATCGCCCCGGAATGACTGCTGAAGAACTTCACAGCTCTCACCGCAGCTTCAGCGTGGAGAGGCCGACGAGCGCCAGCATCACCGAGATGATCCAGAACCGGATCACGATCTGCGGCTCGGTCCAGCCTTTCTGCTCGAAATGATGATGCAGCGGCGCCATCCGGAACACGCGCTTTCCGGTGAGCTTGAACGACGCCACCTGCACGATCACGGAAACGGCTTCCAGCACGAACAATCCGCCGATCACGGCCAGCACGATCTCGTGCTTCACCGCAACCGCTGTCGCGCCCAGCATGCCGCCGAGCGCAAGCGAGCCGGTATCTCCCATGAAGATCGACGCGGGCGGCGCGTTGAACCAGAGGAATCCCAACCCCGCGCCGAGCACCGCGCCGCACAGCACCGCGAGTTCGCCGGTGCCGGCGACATACCGGATCTGCAGATAGTCGGAGAACACCGCGTTGCCGGTCAGATACGAGATCATGCCGAAGCTTGCAGCCGCGATCATGACCGGCACGATCGCGAGTCCATCGAGGCCGTCGGTCAGGTTCACGGCGTTGCCGGCGCCGACGATGACGAACGCGCCGAAGATCACGAAGAACCAGCCGAAATTGAACACCATGTCCTTCAGGAAGGGAATCGCCAGCGAGGTCGAGGTGGCGTCGCGGCCGAGCCGGACCAGCGCGTAGCAGGCGGCGAGCGCAATGATGCCTTCGATCAGAAGCCGCAGCTTGCCGGCAAAGCCGCTGTGCGACTGCTTCGTCACCTTCAGATAGTCATCATAGAATCCGACGAAGCCGAAGCCGAGCGTCACGGCGAGCACGATCCAGACATAGGGATTGAGCGGATTGGCCCAAAGAAGTGTCGAGACCACGAGGCCCGACAGGATCATCAGGCCGCCCATCGTCGGCGTGCCCTTCTTGGAAATCAAATGCGATTGCGGGCCGTCGGTGCGGATCGGCTGGCCCTTGCCTTGCCGAAGCCGCAAATGGTCGATGATCCAGGGCCCGAACAGGAACACGAACAGCGCGCCCGTCACCATCGCACCGCCGGTGCGGAAGGTGATGTAGCGAAATACGTTGAAGAAGCCGCGGAAGATGCCGAAACCGGGAACGGTGTTGGAAAGTTCGATCAGCCAGTAAAACATTCAGCAGGCCCTATCACGCGGCTTGGTTGCGCCATCTTCGCGGGAAGCATTCCGGGAACGTGTCACGTTCCGGGAACGTCTCTCGTTCCGGGAACGTCTTGATAATCGTTTTCATCCTCAAACCAAGCAAATCTTGGTCGTCGACGGGGGATTGACGAATCGCTGTGCGAAAACAACGTGTCGGCGAGCCTGACCAGCTTACGCCTTTGCCTGCAAGGCGGCCAGCAGCCTTGGCACAAACTTGTTGACCCAGAACATCTTTTTGCTGCCCTTGACCACCACGACGTCCCCGCCCCTGAGCAAGGCCGCGACTTCCCGGGGATCAAGCGTAGCGGGGTCTTCGTGCCAGCCCAGCGCCCGCTCCGCGGGCACCAGATCATAGAGATGGCGCATCAGCGGACCGACGCAGTAGACGCCATCGATATCGGGCAGATCGCCGGCGAGTTTGATGTGATAGGCGGGCGCATCGGCGCCCAGTTCCAGCATGTCGCCGAGAATGGCGATGCGCCGGCCAGCCTTTACCGGCCGCGCCTTCAGGCTGCCGAGCGCCGCCACCATGCTGGCCGGGTTGCCATTAAAGCTGTCGTCGATCACGGTGACACCGCAGGCCGCCTGCTCGACGCCGCGTCCTGTCATGATACCGACATGGGCCAGTTCTTTTGCCAACTCCGCGGCATCGAGATTGGCGGCATATATAGAGGCCAGCGCCGCCAGCGCATTCTGCAGCCGGTGCGGGGCGCCCGGCGTCAGGCCAAACGCGATCTGCTTGCCATTCACATCAGCGACGACATCCCAACTCTCGCCTTGAGGCGCGCGCTTCAGTTCCCGAATCTCGCTCCCCTCGCCGAAGCGGATGATCCTGCCGCTCCATTCCGGCGCCTGGACATCCGTCGGCAACACCAGAACGCCGTCCTTCGGCAGCCCTTGCGCGATGCTTATCTTCTCGCGGCGGATCGCTTCCAGGCTGCCGAGCTTTTCCAGATGCACCGGCTGCACGTTGACCACCAGCGCCACCGTCGGCTTCGTCAGTTCACTGAGCCGCGCGATTTCGCCGGTCTGGTTCATGCCCATTTCGACGACCCACACGCTCGCATCGGGGCTGGCATTGCACAGCGTCAGCGGTACGCCCCAGAAATTGTTGAAGCTGCTGGGGCTCGCATAGGCGTTCGGGTAAGCAGCGAGGAATTCCTTGGTGCTGGTTTTGCCGGCGCTGCCGGTCAGACCGATTACCGGACCATCGAAGCGCGCGCGGGCTGCTCGTGCGAGCCGCCAAAGCCCGTCGATCAGCGTGTCCTTTACGATGAATTGGGGAACGCTGACGCCTTCGATGCGATGCGGCACGATCATTGCCACCGCGCCGGCAGCTCGTGCCTTGTCGGCGAATTCCCAGCCATCGCGCGCGCTGGCGAAACTGGAGATGAAGCCGCCGCTCGGCGTGCCGCTCAGCGCCACGAAAAGACACCCCGGCTTCACCAGACGGCTGTCCTGCGTGACGAAATCAATCGGCGTGTCCGGATATTCGCCGGCAAGCCCGAGCGCGCGCGCGACTTCGGCAATCGTCCACAACGGCACTGCGCTCATGCCACCCTCGCTGCCAACGCGGCCGCGACCGCCTCGTGATCGCTGAACGGCAGAACCTTGTCACCGACGATCTGTCCGGTCTCGTGCCCCTTGCCGGCGATCAGCAGCACATCGCCCTGCTGCAGCGCCGCTATTCCCGCGCGTATCGCCTCGGCGCGATCGCCGATATCAGTCGCGTTCTTCGCCTCGGCGAGAATAGCGGCGCGGATGGTTGCGGGATTCTCGCTGCGCGGATTGTCGTCGGTAACGATGACATGATCGGCATTGTCGGCGGCGATGGCGCCCATCAATGGCCGCTTGCCGGCATCGCGGTCGCCGCCGGCGCCGAAGATGACGACGAGCTTGCGCTTGGCGTAGGGACGCAGCGCCTGCAGCGCCTTTGCCAGCGCATCCGGCTTGTGCGCGTAGTCGACGAAGATCGGCGCGCCGTTATGTTCGCCGACCTGTTCCAGCCGTCCCTTGGCGCCTTCGAGATGTTCGAGCGCTGCAAAAACGGCGTCGGGTTCGCTGCCGGTGCCGATCGCAAGCCCCGCAGCGACGAGTGAATTCTCGATCTGGAATTCGCCGACCAGCGGCAGCTTGACCGTGTAATGCCGTCCGCGGGTTTCCAAGTCGAGATTCTGCGCGAATCCTTCGACGCCAACGCCGACGAGACGGATGCCTTCCCCGTCCCCATCCGCGTTGTGGCCGACTGCGATGATCCGTAAGCCCCGCTCCCGTGCCGCCTCGATCACCTGCGCCGAGCATTCATGATCGGCCGAGATCACGGCCGCGCCGCCGGGCGCGACGAGATCGCGGAACAGCCGCAGCTTGGCGGCGAGGTAATGCGCCACGTCAGGATGATAATCCATGTGGTCGCGCGACAGGTTGGTGAAACCGCCGGCAGCGACGCGCACGCCGTCGAGCCTGAACTGGTCGAGGCCGTGCGAAGACGCCTCGAAGGCCAGATGCGTCACGCCATCGCCCGCGATCTCGTCGAGCTGCCGGTGCAGCGCGATCGGATCCGGCGTCGTCAGCGAGCCATAGACCGTGCGCTTCGGCGAAACCAGCCCGATGGTGCCGATGCTGGCTGAGACATGCCCGAGCCGCTCCCAGATCTGGCGCGTGAACGCTGCCACCGAAGTCTTGCCGCTGGTGCCGGTCACGGCCGCAATCGTCGCGGGCTGGCGCGGGTAGAAGCGCGCCGCCGCGCGCGCCAGTGCAAGGCGCGGGTTGGCCGTCACGACAAACGGCACGCGGGTATCGCCCAACGGCGCACGATCAGAGGCCACCGCAACCGCACCCGCAGCAATCGCGGCGTCGATGAAGCGCGAACCGTCGGTCTTGCTGCCGGCCAGAGCAAAGAACAGGTCGCCCGGCCTGACGGCGCGGCTGTCGACCGCAAGGCCGCGCACTTCGACAGCTTCCGCGCGCGGTTCGATCGCAGCGTCATCGCTGAAGAGGTCGCGAAGTTTCATGTTGTTCCAGTCCGGGTCCCGCGCAGCTCGGCGCGGATGATATAACGCCTTACTGGGTTGTCCTCGATGCCGCAAGAATAAGGCGCTCGGACGGCGGCAGGTCGAAGCGTGGCTCGATGCCCAGCAGCGGTCCGATGCGGGCGATGATTTTGCCGCCGGTCGGCACCGTATTCCAGCCGGAGGTAATGAAGCCGTGGGTCTCCGGCAGCGCCTTCGGTTCGTCCAGCATCACCAGCAGCTGATATTGCGGATTGTCAGCCGGAAGGATGGCGGTGAACGAGTTCAGCACCTGCTTCTTGGAATAGCGCCCGTTGACGACCTTCTCCGAGGTGCCGGTCTTGCCGCCGATGTAATAGCCCTTCACGTCGGCCTTCTTGGCGGTTCCGATCTCGGCGTTCAGCCGCATCAGGTAGCGCATCTTGTCGGAGGTTTCCGTCCGCAGCACCTTCCTGGCGATCGCTCTCGCCTCTTCTTCCGACCGCTTCAGGAACGTCGGCGGAATAAGGAGGCCGCCGTTGATGCAGGCGTTGATGCCCATCACCGCCTGCAGCGGCGCCACCGCGATGCCGTGACCGAACGACGCCGTGATGGTGTTCAGTTCGGTCCAGCGCTTCGGCACGATCGGTGAAGCACTCTCGGGCAGCTCGGTGCGCAGCCGGTCCATCTGGCCTAGCTTCTTCAGGAACGCCTTGTGCGCCTCGACGCCCTGCGCCAGCGCGATCTTGGCGGCGCCGACGTTGGAGGAGAAGGTGAACACTTCCGCCAGCGTGATGTTGCGGCCGACCGGATGGGTGTCGTGAATGGTGAACTTGCCGAATTTCAGCACGCCGCGGCCGTCATATAAAGTGTTGAGGTTGGCCTTGCCGGAATCCAGCGCCATCGCCAGCGTCAGCGCCTTGAAGGTCGAGCCCATTTCGAACACGCCCGTGGTCAGGCGGTTGATGCGATCGGGGTCGTGCGCCTCCTTCGGATTGTTCGGATCGAAATCCGGCAGCGACACCAGCGCCACGATCTCGCCGGTCCTGACGTTGGAGACGAGGCCTGAGGCGGCCTTGGCCTTGTATTTCTCCTTTGCCTTCATCAATTCGTCGCGCAGCGCGTGCTCGACGCGCAGGTCGATCGACAGTTCCACCGGCTTCTGCAGCCGATCGGTGGCAAATCCCGCGCGGTGCAGATCGGCCAGACCGTTATTGTCCAGCCATTTCTCCATCCCGGCGATGCCCTGGTTGTCGATATTGACGAGGCCGATCAGATGCGCGACGGAGGCGCCGGTCGGGTAGACGCGCTTGTTCTCGCGAAGGAAGCCGATGCCGGGAATGCCGAGCTTGTGGATGTTCTGCTGCTGCTTCGGCGTGATTTCGCGCTTCAGCCAGACAAAGCCCTTGCGCGACGAGAGGCGCGTGCGCGCTTCCGCCTCGTCGAGGTCCGGCAGCGCCGCGGTCAGCAGTTCGATCGCCTCGTCCTTGTCGATGATGCGCCGCGGTTCGCCGAACAGGCTCGGACTCTTGACGTCGGTGGCGAGCACCGTGCCGTTGCGGTCGACGATATCGGGGCGCGCGGTCGCAATCGCGTCCTGCGAAGCGGTGCGGCGCGCGCCGTGGCCGTCGGCGCCGACCGCGAACATCACCAGGCGCCCGGCCAGCACGGCATAGACGACGGCGAACGCCAGGATCGCAAGCCCCACCCGCGCCCGCGCCTTCTCGGCACGATCGACATTGCGCCCGTACAGCAGGCTGCGAATCAGCCGCTGCCGCCACGGCTCGACCGGCCTTCCGGTTGCGCGTACCCGCTCGGTCATCGCTGACCTCCCGGTGCCGGAACCGAACCTGTCACGGACGACGCATCGGCGGCCGCCTCGATGGTGTCGATCATCGATCCGATCGGATCGGCGGCGCCGGGCCTTGCAAAGCTCGGCGGCCGTTCCGGCAGGTTCTTGAGCTGGTCATACTGCGTGGCGTTGAGCGGCTTCAACCCGAGATGGCGATCGGCCAGGCCCTGCAGCCGCAGCGGCGCATCGAGCTTGGCCCATTCGGCGCGCAGCGCTGCGATGGCGTCGCGCTGCTCGCGGATCTCGGCATTGAGCCGCAGCACGCGCTCGACGCGCGCGGTCGATTCCATCTTGATGCGGTAGACATACGCCGCCGCGAAAATCAGCGCGCCGATGACGAGGAGATGGATGATCCGCATGGCTCAGCCTCCCCGCAACACGTCGGCGAGTACGGGCCAGGCCGGCAGGCTGCCCGCGGCATGCGGAGGCGCCGCGGTCCGTTCGGCGGCGCGCAGCTTGGCCGAGCGCGCGCGCGGGTTGGCTGATACCTCCGCTTCGCCGGGAGTGACCGGACGCTTGGTCAGGATCTGAAAGCTCGGCGCGGCCTGCGCCAGTTCGGGCAGATGCCGCGAGCCGCCGCCGGACTTGCCGCGCGCGTTGAGGAAATCCTTGACGATGCGGTCTTCCAGCGAATGAAACGACACCACGACCAGCCGGCCGCCCGGCTTCAGCACGCGCTCGGCCGCCACCAGCGCCAGATGCAGCTCGTCGAGTTCCGCGTTGACGAAGATGCGAAGGCCCTGGAACGTCCGCGTCGCCGGGTGAATTTCGTTCGGCTTGGCGTGAACCACCTTTGCGACGATATCGGCCAGTTGCTTCGTCGTCGTGATCGGCGCTTCCTTGCGCGCCGCCACGATGGCACGGGCGACGGCGCGGGAGTGACGCTCCTCGCCGAAAATATAGATGATGTTGGCGAGATCGGCCTCGGAGGCCCTGGCAACGACATCCGCTGCCGTCGGACCGTCGCGGCCCATCCGCATGTCGAGCGGTCCGCCGAGCCGGAACGAGAAGCCGCGCTCGGCCTGATCGAGCTGCATCGAGGAAACGCCGACATCCATCACCACGCCGTCGACGGCGGCGGCCCCTTCCGCGGCGCAGACCTCGGCGAGGTTGGAGAAGCGGTCCTCGACCAGCGTCAGCCGGCCGTCCGACCGCTCGACCAGGTCGAACCCGCCCATGATCGCCGAGCGGTCGCGGTCGATGCCGATGACGCGGGTTCCCGCGATCTCGAGGATGGCGCGGCTGTAGCCGCCGGCGCCGAAGGTCGCATCGACATAGATGCCGCCGTCTCGGGGCGCGAGCAGCTCGACCGCCTCGCGGCCGAGAACGGAGACATGGCGTGGCGCAGCCGGGCTCATGCGCCGGCCCCTGGCGATTTCCAGCGTGCTAACTCGAAGATGGACGCGAACGGGCCCATTGCGCCTCAAATCTCTGCGCTTCGCCGGGCTTTTCCGGCCAAAAGGCCGCAAGACGCGAATACCATCTCGCGTCCGGCCAGGCATCCCCTGTTTCCCCGACGGAATTTGCTGGGCTGCCATGACATACTGAACGCGAAAGAGGGCCTCGGCCGTCCCCATACCCGGTTCGGCTCTTCATCCCTCAGTAACGGCGTTTAGCGTTAAGAAACGGTTGATGGAAGGCCGCGGCCTTTCGGCGTTCTCGAGGCCGCCGAAGTCCGGTGATGCGGCCCGCACACAGTCCGGCCAAAATGCTGGGTGGAACCCGGCGGCCCCGATTGCGCCGTGCTGCAGGAGGAATAGTAACAGCAGTGTTGCGCAAGACCTTGTTGCGCAAGACGTCATTGCCGTTCTCCTGCCCCGATTGAGTTCAAGAAATGAGTTCTGGTTCGTTCGCATCTGCTGGTATTGATTTGAAACATAAACGCGCCCTTCCCGTTGCCGGGGGCAACGCAGATATGAAGACCTTCACGCCCGATTCCTCGATCGTGTCCGACGTCATCCCGTCGATGAACTTTGGCGAGCGCAACAACGGGCGCGTCGCCGACATGATCCTGCTGCACTACACCGGCATGCCGGATGCGGAAGGCGCGATCGCGCAGCTCTGCACCGCCGGCACCGACGTCTCGGCGCACTACATTGTGCTGGAGGACGGCCGCATCGTGCAAAGCGTGCCCGAGAGCAAGCGTGCCTGGCACGCCGGCGTGTCCTATTGGGCCGGCGAGGAAGACATCAATTCCTGTTCGATCGGCATCGAGATCATCAATCCCGGCCATGACTGGGGCTACCCGGACTTCCCGCTCCGGCAGATCGCCGCCTTGATCGCGCTGTGCCGAGGCATCATGCTCCGCCGCAAGGTGCCCTCGCACCGTGTGCTCGCCCATTCCGACGTCGCACCGGCGCGCAAGAAGGACCCCGGCGAAAAATTCCCGTGGCACTCGCTGGCGAATTCCGGGGTCGGCCATTGGGTGCAGCCGGCGCCGATCGTGCGCAGCGAAGCGCTCAAGCTCGGCAGCATCAGCGACGACGTCGCCGGCCTGCAGGCCGCACTGAGCCGGTATGGCTACAACGTCCCGATCAACGGCAAGTACGACGGCGCCACCATGGAAGTGATCGCCGCGTTCCAGCGTCACTTCCGTCCCGCGCGTGTCGACGGCATCGCCGATCACTCGACCATGAGCACGCTGCATGCGCTGCTGGCGAGCCTGCCGGCGGACGTTCTGTCGACGCCGGTCGCCGCGAAGTCGCTGCCGGCCTGACGTCGGCGCGACGGTCGCCGCGCAGCGGCCGGCGATTGATTTCCGTCAATAGCAGCTCATGCGTTTTCGGTGACAAGTCGGGTATGGGCTTGAAACTGCAGATATCACTTGAGCGCGTCATGCGATGGTCGCTGGTCGCGATCGCGATTGCCGGACTGGTGGCCGGCCTCGCCGCGATGCTGGCCGGACGGCCGGCGCTTGCCGATCTGTGCTGGACGCTGGCAACCCTGCCCGTGATCGCGGGCCTTGCGGTTTCGATGACGCGCGACCTGCTGGCCGGGCGGCTCGGCGTCGATGCGATCGCGCTGGTGTCGATGAGCGCCGCGATCGCGCTCGGCCAGCCGCTGGCCGGCGCCGTCGTGGCGCTGATGTATTCCGGCGGCAACGTGCTCGAGGTCATCGCGGTTGCCCGCGCCGAGCGCGATTTGCGCTCGCTGGTCGACCGCGCGCCGCGGGAGGCGCATCGGCTTGCCGAGGGCCGCGTCGAGGAAGTGCCGATATCAGCGGTCGCGATCGGCGACCGGTTGCTGGTGCACGCCGGCGAAGTCGTCCCCGTCGACGGCATCGTCAACTCGCACGCCGCAACGGTCGACGAGTCAGCGCTCACGGGCGAACCTATTCCGGTCGCCAAGGCGCGCGGCGTCGCGATCTTTTCCGGCTCGCTGAACGCCGGCGAGACGTTCGAGATGTCGGTGTCGGCGCTCGCCGGCGAGAGCACCTATGCCGGCATTGTGCGGCTCGTGACAGCGGCGCAGACGGCGAAAGCGCCGTTCGTGCGGCTGGCCGATCGCTATGCGCTGATCTTCCTGCCGGTCACCCTGGCGCTCGCATTTGTCGCCTGGCTGATCTCCGGCGATCTGCTGCGCAGCCTCGCCGTGCTGGTGGCGGCGACACCGTGCCCGCTGATCCTCGCGGCGCCGGTCGCCTTCATCGCCGGCGTAGCGCAAGCCGCCCGCCGCGGCATTCTCGTCAAGGGCGGCGGACCGCTGGAGGCGCTGGCGCGCGCGCATACCGTGCTGTTCGACAAGACCGGGACGCTGACGGTCGGCGGCGCGCGGCTGCTCTCCGTCGAGGCGGCGCCCGGCGAGAGTGCCGATGAGATCCTGATGCTGGGCGCCTCGCTGGAGCAGGCGTCGCATCACGTGATTGCCAACGCCATCGTTGCTGCCGCAACCGAACGCGGCCTCAAGCTCGCACTGCCCGAACGGGTCAGGGAGACGATGGGCTCGGGACTGGAGGGCGTGATCGGGGGCCGGCACGTGACCGCCGGCGCACGCGAGATGGTATTTACCGGCGACCGCGTTTCCGACTGGGCCACGCGGGCGATCCGGCGCGCCTCGTGGCGATCCGCTTTGATCGTCTTCATCGCGGTCGAAGGCAAGCCGGTCGGCGCATTGCTGCTGGCCGACGAACTCCGCGCCGACACGCCGCGGGCAATCCGGCTGCTGCGCGAGGCCGGCATCGCCCGCATCCTGATGGTCACCGGCGACCGCGCCGCCGCCGCGCAGGCGATCGGCGCCGCGCTCGATCTCGACGCCGTGCTCGCCGAGCGCGTTCCCTCCGACAAGGTCGACGCGGTGCGCACAGAGCAGAGGCTGCACCCCACCATCATGGTCGGCGATGGCATCAACGATGCGCCGGCGCTGGCGTCGGCTGACGTCGGGATCGCCCTCGGCGCGCGCGGCGCCAGCGCGTCATCGGAAGCGGCCGACGTGGTGATCCTCGCCGACCGCCTCGACCGCGTCGGCGAGGCGATCGTGATCGCGCGGCGGGCCCGGCACATCGCCGTGCAAAGCATCGTCGTGGGAATGGGACTTTCGATGCTGGCCATGCTGGCCGCGGCGCTCGGCTGGCTGCTGCCGGTGCCTGCCGCCATCGTCCAGGAGTTGATCGACGTTGCCGTGATCCTCAATGCGCTGCGCGCGCTCAAGCCGGCAGGCATCCGCAGCGGCAAGACCATGACCGCGGCAGCGGGCCGCGAACTGCATCACAATCATCTCGCCTTGTTCCGCAGTCTCGACCGGCTGCGGACCATCGTGGACGCGCTCGACGATGCCCTCCCCCCGCGCGCCGCTGAATTGATCGAAGAGGCGAACGCGCTGGTGCAGGACAAGGTGGTTGCGCATGAGCGCGACGACGAAGGCAATGTCTATCCCCAGCTCGCCGAAGTGCTGATGGAATCCCACGGGCTCTCGGCGATGAGCCGGGCGCACCGGGAGATCCTGCATCTGGCCCGGCTGCTCGCCAGTGTGACAAAAGAGCTGCCGTCGGAGAACGTCGACCGCTATCTCATTCGCGACGCGCAACGCCTGATCGAGGCCATCGAGACACTGGTTCGCCTTCACACCGCGCAGGAAGAAGACATCTATGATGCCGTCGCGGCGCATTAGACCGCTCGTCAGGCGCGGCTTCGATCGAACCAGAAAACAGCTGATCGGATCCGATTAACCATCGCTTTGGCTTGACGCGGCAGCCCCGAGCCCCCATCACAAGGGCGTCAGTCGGCCGGACGGCCGCTCCCGCTATGGTCGAAAGGCTGCGGGGGAGGAAAGTCCGGGCTCCATCGACATACGGTGCCGGATAACATCCGGCGGGGGCGACCCCAGGGAAAGTGCCACAGAGAACGAACCGCTTCCCCACCCGAAAGGGAGGGGGCAGTAAGGGTGAAAAGGTGCGGTAAGAGCGCACCGCGTATCCGGCAACGGAAACGGCATGGCAAACCCCACCGGGAGCAAAACCGAATAGGGACGGCAGCGCGGGCCGTTCGCGCAAGCGATAACGCCGCAGGGCTATGTCAGGCTCGCCGTCCGGGTAGGTTGCTCGAGGCAATGTGCAAACATTGTCCCAGAGGAATGGCCGTCACGTACCATTCGCAAGAATGGTGCCCTCCAGAACCCGGCTTACAGGCTGGCTGATATTTTGATGAATGAGGGGTTCGGCGCAAACACGCCGGACCCCTCGCCACTCAGGCCGCGATCTTCTGCAGCAGCGCCATCAACGCCTCAGGCGCGGTAACGTTCGGCGAATGGCTGGCGTCGATCTCGTGGTAGTTCCAGGCCGGATCGCTCTTGGCGTTACGCGCAAACGGGCCGAAGGTGTCGGCCGGCGTGATGCGGGTGGCGTAGATGTAGCTGCGCGGCAGCGTCAGCGGCCCGCCCTGGATCTGGAGCTTTTGCTCGAAGCACTTGATCGGCATGTCGACGCGGCGCGGCGCGAGCCATTCCACATCGGCAGCCGAGGTATCCGATGGCGTCGGGTTCGGCGGCACGCGCCAGCTGCCGGACTGTGTCAGTTCCTGCATCCGCAGCACCGCCGCCTGGTTCAGGTCCAGCAGCGATTGTCCGTCGCCGGGCACGAAGGCGTCGATATAGATGAGCTGCCTGACCTTGTCGCGCGCCCGGTCGGCGACGCCGGTGGCGACCATGCCGCCATAGCTGTGGCCGACCAGCACGATATCGCGCAGGTCCTCGTACTTGATGACGGCCAGCATATCCTCGATGTGCGAATTCAGATCGATCGACGGGTTGGCCAGATGGGCGCGCTCGCCGAGGCCGGTGTAGCTCGGCGTGACCAGGCGGTGACCGGCCGCCTGCATCAGCGGGTGCATTTTCTTCCAGGCCCAGCCCGCCGACCACGCGCCGTGACAGACAAGAAAGGTTTTCGAGGAGGCTGGGCTCATTGCGGCTGTTTCCTGAAGTCATTGTTGAAGGCTTGAATTGCGATAGTACCTGTCCGAGACGTCGTGTAAACGACGGCTACACGTTCAGTGTCATTCCGGGGCGGCTCACTTCGCCTCTCCCGCTTGGGGTCGAGACGAGCGAAGCTCGCTCTTAGGCCGACGCGAAGCGGCGGGTGGGGGCTCTCTCCACACAGAGAAATCCCGATGCGGAAGCACCCCCAGCCCAACCCTCCCCCGCAAGCGACCGCAAGCGGGAGAGGGAGCGCAGTGCCGACGTCGCTGCACCTTGGGCCTCATATGCGATTGCTTCGGAATGACGGGACGGATGACGGGGAGATATAAAGAGTGGACTTAACCACCTACGCGGTCTTGCTGGCCGGCGCGCTTGCCGGCGGCTTTGTCTCGGGTCTGGCCGGCTTCGGCACGGCGCTGATGGCTCTCGGGATCTGGCTTTACATCCTGCCGCCGCCGATTGCCGTGCCGCTGGTGCTGATCTGCTCGGTCAGTTCGCAGATCTCGACGCTGCCGTCGATGTGGAAGGTCATCGACTTCAAGCTCGCCCTGCCCTTCGTCGCCGGCGGCCTCCTCGGCATGCCGATCGGCGCGCTACTGGTCGCACGGGCCGACCCGCAGAACTTCAAGCTGAGCGTCGGCGTCATGCTGCTGGTGTTTCCGACCGCGCTTTATTTCATTCGCAAGCCGATGGCGTTCCGGTTCGGAGGCCGTATCGCCGACGCCTGTGTCGGGTTTGCCGGCGGGATTCTCGGCGGCCTCGCCGGGCTCTCCGGCCCGCTGCCGACGCTGTGGGCCAGCATCCGCGGCTGGACCAAGGACCAGCGCCGCGGCGTCTTCCAGATCTTCAACGGCAGCGTGCTCGGCGCCGCACTGATCCTGCAAACCGCCACCGGCTTCGTCAAATGGGACGTGCTCTGGCTGGCGCTCCTCGCCATGCCGGGGACGCTGATCGGCGCACGGCTCGGCATGCGCACCTATCACGCCCTCAACGACCGAAACTTCTACGACATCGTGCTGGCCCTGCTGTTCATGTCCGGGCTCGGATTGCTGTGGAGCAGCATTGCTCCGAGGTAGCAGCGCATGGCCGCCATGTGCACCGAGTAGATTGCTGTACGCTGAAAGGCAAAGCGGCTATCCACTCGCGCCATGTCCTCCTCCGCTTCACGCGAACGCCTCGGCCTGCTGCTTGGCTTCATCGGCATGGTGATCTTCGGCGGCACGCTGCCGGCGACGCGGATTGCGGTCGCGGAGATTGATCCGATTGCACTGACCGCACTGCGCACCGCGATTGCCGGCGTCTGCTCGCTGGCGCTGCTGCTCGTGCTGCGCCGCCCGCTGCCGCCGCGCGCGCTGTGGCGGCAACTCGTCATTGCGATGCTCTGCGTCGCCGTCCTGTTTCCGCTGCTGATGTCGATGGGGATGCAGCGGGTCGATGCCTCGCATGGCGGCGTGGTGCTGGGCGTGTTGCCGATCGCGACCGCGCTCGTCGCCGTCGCCATCACCCATGAGCGGCCACGGCCGTTGTTCTGGATTGCCTCGATCACAGGTGCTGCGCTGGTGATCGCGTTTTCCCTGCGCCAGGGCGGCGGCGCGTTCTCGACCGGCGACCTGCTGCTGTTCGCGGCCGTGGTGGTCTCTGCGATCGGCTACGCGTTCTCCGGCCGGCTGACGTCGCACATGCCGGGCTGGGAGGTCATCAGCTGGATCCTCGTCATCGGCCTGCCGCTCTCCATACCGGCGGCTGTGCTGACCATGCCGCACGACGTCGGCCAGATCGCGCTGAAGCCATGGCTCGGGCTGCTGTATGTCGCGCTGTTCTCGCAATGGATCGGGTTCTTCGCCTGGAATGCGGGGCTCGCGATGGGCGGGATCGCGCGGGTGTCGCAGGTCCAGTTGCTGCAGCCCTTCGTCACTTTCGCGCTGGCGGCGTTCTTCAACGACGAGACCATCACGCTGCAGATCCTGCTGTTCGCAGCCGCAGTGGTGGCAACGGTAGCGATCTCGACACGCACGCGCGCAAAACCTGCGCCGGCGCCGCAGCGGCAGGACCGCGAGCCGCCTCAGCTGGCGGCGTCCTGATCGAGCAGCACTGGGTGTTCGGCAACCAGTTCGGCCCTCGTCTTGTCCGAACGGACGACGCGAAGCAGCACCCTCGCCGTTTTCAGGTGACCCATCGTCACGCTCAGCCGGATGATCTGGCTGAGTGAAACGTCGCGCATGGAATCGTCTGATATCTGCGTCGCAATCTCGATCGCGCGCTTGATGCCGGCCTGGTATCGCTCGCCCTCGGCGGCGCGCATCTGCTCGGCATTGCGGCCGCCGGCCGCCGCCATCGCCTCGGCAATGGTCGCGGCGGAGACGCAAATCTCCCTGATCTTGTGAGCCGCGCCGATATCGCCCAGCGGCTGCTCATCGGCGACTTCCCAGACGTCCGGCCGCCGATCCTTGCGAAACCAGCTCATCGCGCAAGTCCTCTCGATGCCGGAAACATATTCCGACACCGAACAGGACCGCAAGAAGGCACCTCACTCCGCCGCCGAGATCCGGCCGAACTCCGTGACCTGCATCTCGAACAGGCCGCGATAGATCCCGCCGGGACGCGCCGCCAGCGCGGCGTGGGTCCCCTGCTCGACCACTTCGCCGCGGTCGAACACCAGGATTCGGTCGAGGCTGCGCACCGTCGACAGCCGGTGCGCGATCACGATCGAGGTGCGCCCCTTCATCAGCCGCTCCATCGCCTGCTGGATCAGTCCTTCCGATTCCGAATCCAGGCTCGACGTCGCCTCGTCCAGGATGAGCACCGGCGCGTCCGCCAGGAACGCGCGCGCCAGCGCCACGCGCTGCCGTTCGCCGCCCGACAGCTTGACGCCGCGCTCGCCGACCAGCGTGCCGTAGCCCTTCGGCAGCCGCAGGATGAAGTCGTGCGCATTGGCAAGCCGTGCCGCCTGCTCGATCGCCGCCATGCTGGCGCCGGGCCTTCCATAAGCGATGTTCTCGGCCAGCGTGCGGTGAAACAGGATCGGCTCCTGCTGCACGATCGCGATCTGGCTGCGCAGCGATTGCTGCGTGGCCAGCGCGATGTCCTGGCCGTCGATCAGGATCTTTCCGCCGCTGACATCGTAGAGCCGCTGCACCAGCTTGACGAAGGTGGTCTTGCCGGAGCCGGAACGCCCGACCAGGCCGACCCGCTCGCCGGCGCGGATCTCCACCGACAGCCCGTCATACAGCGGCGCGCGATGGCCGCCATAGTGGAACGTCACCGTGTCGAACACGATGCGGCCACCCTGGATATCGATCGGCCTCGCGTCCGGCGCATCGGCAATGCCGATCGGCTCGGCATGTATCGCGACCAGTTCCTCCATGTCGTTGACCGAGCGCTGCAGGTTGTTGATGTGCATGCCGACGTCGCGCAAATAGGCGTGGATGATGTAGTAGCTGGTCAACACATAGGTGACGTCGCCCGGCGTAGCGCGGCCCGCGATCCACAGCAGGACCGCGCCGCCGATCACCGACGCACGAAAGCACAAAAGCACCGCGAGCTGCGCCGTCGAGGTGTAGTTGTATCGTAGCCAGGTCCGCCGGACGCGCGTGCGCCACCGGCCGATGACGCTTGCCAGCCGCGCGTCCTCGCGCGCCTCCGCGCCGAAGGATTTCACCACGGCGTTGCAGGTCAGCGCATCCGCCAGCGTGCCGCCGACCTTCGTGTCCCATGCGTTGGAGACGCGCGCGGCCGGGGCGATGTAGTTCACCGAGAACGCCAGCGTCATCGACACGTAGATCACGGTGCCGACCGCGATGACCGCGCCGAGCACGGGCCAGTGCAGGCCGAGCAGGACCATCGAGCCCACCAGCACCAAGAGCGACGGCGCCAGCGCCATCAGGATGGTGTCGTTGAGCAGGTCGAGCGCCCACATTCCGCGCGTGACCTTGCGCACCGTCGAGCCCGCGAAGCTGTTGGCGTGCCAGTCGGTCGAGAAGCGCTGCACGCGCACGAAGGCGTCGCGTGACACGTCGGACATGATCTTCAGCGTGAACGGCACGATCGCCTGCAGCCCGATCAGGCGCAGGATCATCGACAGCAGCCCCAGCGCGACGATCCAGCCGAACGCTGTGAACGCCGCCCGCTGCGCCGCCGGGTCGGAAGCGCCTGATGTCAGCGCATCGACCAGGCGGCCGGAGAAGATCGGCATGAACAGGTCGGCCGCGGTCGCGCCCAAAAGGCCGCCGGTGACGATGGCGGCGCGGCCGGGCTGTTGCAGCCAGTGCCGGAACACGAACGGAATCACCACGCGTATCGCCGCGGGTCGCTTGTCCTTGAGAGTGGTCATGGCGTCATCCGGCTGCGCTTCCGCGCCAACGCCGGCTCCATCTTGTTGACGCGCGGACGGCTTTCGTGCCGAACGCAAGCGTCGTTGAAAATCGATAAGTCGTTGGGAAGTTTGGAGATCGGGGATCTAGTACCGATCAGGGCCGGCGGGGCTCGCGCTCAGCGACGCGATCGAAATACCAGCACAAGCATCGGACGCGAGGGTGCGATCTGCGAATACATCGAAATCATGCAAATCTCCCCGGTTCGAGCGACAATGCGATGCTTATAAATGCATCGCTTGTGATTTGCAACATGACAAGGGCGTGATGTGCGCACTTCCCGCATGTCGCTTCGCTCATGCGGGCTACGATTACTACCCTCAATGCGCATCGCCGCCAGCTGCCAATGCGGAAGGCTTCTTCAGGGTCAGCACCAGCACGCTGAGGCCGAGATAGAACACCGCCAGCATGAAGAAGGCATCGCCATAGCTCATCACCACCGCCTGCCGGTGAACGATCTGGGACAATTGCTTCAGCGCCATCAGCGCGGCGTCACCCATGCCCTGCATGCGCTCCGTAAACATCTTGAGCGTCTCGACCGCGGTGGCGTTGCCCCAGGTGACGCTGTCATGCAGGCGCGAGATGTGATGGTCGGTGCGCTGGTTCAGCACCTGGTTGATGACAGCCAATCCCACCGCGCCGCCGAGATTGCGCGTCAGGTTGAACAGTCCCGACGCGTTCTTCACCCGCTCCGGCGCCAGAGTGCCGAGCGCGATGGTGTTGGTCGGCACCATCGCCATCATCATGCCGACGCCACGCAGGATCTGCGGCACCAGCAATTCGAAGAAATCATATTCCTTCGTGATCCAGGTCATCTGGTAGGAGCCGAGCGCGAACAGCACGAGCCCGATCGCGATGAGATAGCGCATGTCGTACTTCACCATCAGACGTCCCACGATCGGCGCGGTGAGAAACATGGCGACGCCGGAGACGAACATGGTCTCGCCGATCATCAGCGGGCTGTAGCCGCGCACTTCGGCGAGATAGCGCGGGTACATGTAGGTGAGGCCGTAAAGGCCGATGCCGACGCAGAACGAGATCAGGCAGCCGACGCCGAAATTGCGGTCGCCGAAGGTCCTGATGTCGACGATCGGCTCCTTGACGCTGAGCACCCGCCAGAAAAAGGCGAGCGCCGAGACCGCACAGATCGCCGCGCACACCGCCACGGAGGTGTCTTCGAACCATTGCGACTGCGGCCCCTCCTCCAGCACGTATTGGAGCGTGCCGAGGAAGCCCGCCATGAACAACAGACCCCACCAGTCGAAATGCTCGAGCAGCGCGAAGTTCGGCTTGTCGAAATCGACCAGCGCCAGCACGCCGATGGTGATGCCGATCCCGGGCACGATGTTGATGAAAAACAGCCAGTGCCAGGACATCAGGTCGGTGATGTAGCCGCCGATGGTCGGCCCGATGGTCGGCGCCAGCGTCGCGACCAGCCCGATGATGGGACCGACGATGTAGAATTTCGAACGCGGAAACACCGTATAGGCGGAGGCGAACACGGTCGGGATCATGCCGGCGCCGAGAAATCCCTGGATCGACCGCCACAGGATCATCTGCTCGATGGTCGAGGCCAGGCCGCAGAACAGGCTGGCGACGGTGAAGCCGGAGGCGGAAATCGCAAACAGCAATCGCGTGCCGAAAGCGCGCGACAGGAATCCGGAGAGAGGAATCGCGATCACCTCGGCGATCAAGTACGAGGTCTGCACCCACGATACTTCGCTGGAACTGGCGGAAAGGCCGGCCTGAATCTGCTGCAGCGACGCCGAGACGACCTGGATGTCCAGGATCGACATGAACATGCCGAACACCATGATGAGAAACGCAAACAGCCGGCGCGGCGGAATGCGCTCGTCGGCCGCGGCATTCATCATCGAGGGCGAGGCGGTGGTGGCGTCAGCCATGATCTGCTAGGCCCGCTGGCGCAAGGAAACTACTGCGGTTGAACCAGTCCCGGCGCGTCGAGGTCGGCCTCGCTGTCCGCATCTGCCGCACCCTCGCGGGTGTCGACGGTGGCGTAGACCGACATGCCGGCGCGCAGCAGGTTCTGCTTCGCCACGTCCTTTGGCACGCGGATGCGAACCGGCAGGCGCTGCACGATCTTGGTGAAATTGCCGGTGGCGTTGTCCGGCGGCAGCAGCGTGAACACCGAGCCCGCCGCGGGCGAAATGCTGTCGACGACGCCGGCGAATTTGCGATTCCCGTAGGCGTCGACCGAGATCTTCACGGGCTGGCCGGGACGGATGCGCTTGAGCTGGGTTTCCTTGAAGTTGGCGTCGATGAACACGTCGTTGAGCGGCACCACATTGGCAAGCCGCTGCCCGGCCTGGATGAAGTCGCCGGTATTGACGAGGCGGTTGGAGAAGTTGCCGTCGACCGGCGCGCGCACCGAGGTGAAATTCAGGTCGCGCTCGGCCTTGGCGAGCTGGGTCTGCAATTCCGCGAGCTGCGCGCGGGCCTCGGCCTGCTGCGCCTTCGTCACCTCGACATTGTCGCGCGCGGTGTCAAAGGCGGCCTGGGCGGACTTGACTGCCGCCAGACTCTGGTCGCGGCTGGCCTCGGAAACTTCAAAGGCGGCGCGCGACGCAAAGCCCTTGGTGCTCAGCGTCTGCTGGCGATCGAAGTCGAGGCCGGCGCGCTTCATCGCCGCGTCGGCGGAAGCGAGTTGCGCCTTGGCCTGCTCGGCGGCGCTTTCCAGCGCGATGACCTGCCGGCCGATGCGGTCGATCGTCGCCTGCTGGGTCGCGATCCTGCTGCGGGCCGCGTCCACCGCGATACGGTAGTCGCCGTCATCGATCCGGAAGATGACATCGCCGGCGCGAACGATCGAATTGTCGGCGGGCAGGATCGCCGCGACATGGCCCGCTACCCGGGCGCCGAGCGTGGTGTTGTTGGCGCGGACATAGGCGTTGTCGGTCGAGATATAGAAGCGCCCGACGAGGAAGTAGTAGGTGCCGTAGCCGACGGCTGCGAGCGCCAGCAGGACGAACAGCCCCATGAACACGTATTTCTTGCGGTTGCCCGGCTTCGCCGCGACAGGGCTGGCGGAAGGCGCAGCCGGCCTTTCGGTTTCGGCGGGCGTCTCGGCGGGGCGGCGCCGGGGCTCTTCGGCGACCTGGGCCCGCAGCGGGTCCGCAGCCTCCAGCACCGCATCGTCGTTGGCCGATTCCGGCCCGGCACGAACGACGCGTGCTGCGTGGTCTCTCGCTGCGGCCATTAACGGCCTCCCCTTTCAGATGTCGCGATGCCATCACAGCCCAGTCTGGGCGCGGGACATCGTCGCGTCAAAATGTATCATTGACCGAACGGTTCGGTCAAGATACCTGGATTTGGGACGGATCATAGCGCGAGAAACGCCGGCAAAGCGTATCCCGGGTTGAAATCTTTTTCATAAACATCGACCAATGGTTGTATCTCATCCCAACACTATCAAGCCCGGCAGCGACGAGGACAACTCGAAGCGCCGCCAGATTCTGGACGGCGCCCGCAAGGTGTTCATGGATCTGGGCTTTGATGGGGCGAGCATGAACGAGATTGCGCGCTCGGCGGGCGTTTCGAAGGGCACGCTTTATGTCTACTTCGCCGACAAGAGCCGGTTGTTCGAGGCCATCGTCGAGGACGAAGCGCTCGAAAAGAGCAAGATCGCCTACAATCTCGATCCGCGGCGGGACGCCGAGATCACGCTGCGGGAGTTCGGCCAGGCCTATATCGGATCGATCTGCCGGCCAGGTGGCGGTTCGTCGATCCGCACGGTGATGGCAATCGCCGAGCGGATGCCGGACGTCGGACGTCAGTTCTACGAGAACGTGCTCGCAACGACGATCATCCGTCTCGCCGACTATCTGCAGGCCCATGTCGGGCCGGACGATCTGGCGATCGACGATTGCGAATTGGCCGCCGCGCAGTTCCTGCAAATGTGCCAGGCGACGCTGTTCCTGCCGTTCGTGTTCCAGGCGGAGCCGGCGCCATCGGCCGAACGCATCGCGCACGTGGTCGACAGCGCGACGCGGATGTTTCTCAGGACGTATCGGGCAAAGCCCGTATAGGCAGGCCTCCTCCCCGGCGGCCATGCCGCCCGTCGGATATTCCCAGGAACAGAACCGTCGCAGGGTCGTTTCTTCTCCGGAGAGATGAGCATGCATGAGCCGTTGCCGATCCTGATGGAAAATTCGATCCAGATCGCCTGGGATTATCTCGAGAGCACAGGCGATCTCGGAGACCCCGAGGTGGCAAGCCGGTTCCTGCTCGGTGCCGTGGAACAAATGGTTCGAAAGGGCGAGCGGCGACGGCTGCTGCTCTCCAACAATGCGATCGATGCCTACCGAAAATTCGCGGCTGAGCGCCGCCGCCTGATCATAGTGTCATAGAGATGAGCGAAAACCTCATCCGAAAGCCGGCGCCCGATCGCAGCAAGATCGACATGCATCAGCCGCAAGAGGTTCATCACTGGACCCGGCATCTCAACGTCTCGAAGGAAGACCTTCAACGGGCCATTGACAAGGTCGGCAATTGCGCGGCCGCGGTTCGCAAGCAACTGGCAATGAAATGAACAGCGGTCGATTGGTCGTGAGCCTCGAAAGGAGGTCGGCATGGAATTCCTGAAAGGCGCACTAATATGGCTTGTCGAAATCCCGCTGCCGATCATCCTTCTTATTGCGCTCTTTGTGCATCCGAGTTGATCGCGCGGCTGTGGTCACCTCGCCGCGAACCGCGCCAGCGCTTCGCGATCGATCTCGATGCCGAGGCCAGGTTCACTGGGAACAGCAACCACACCGCCGACATGCTCGATGGGCCGCGTCAGCACCGCCTGGCGTATCGGATGCTCGGTCCGGTCGAATTCGAGCAGCGGCTCGAGCGGCGCCAGCGACAGCGGGGTGTGGGAGGGCAGCACCGCAAGCAGTTGCAGCGATGCGGCGATTGCGATGCCCGTCCCCCAGACATGCGGATTGTATCTGACGCCGAACGCCTCGGCCATGTCGGCGATCTTCTTGCATTCGGTTAGCCCTCCGGCCGCGCAAGTGTCGGGCTGAATGATATCCATCGCGCGCGAGCCAAGAACATCGCGGAAACCAAAACGCGTGAACTCGCACTCGCCGCCGGCGATCGGAATCGAAAGCGCCGATTTCACTTCGCGATATCCCGCGAGGTCCTCGGGCGGCACCGGCTCCTCGAACCACCCGATATCGTGCCGCTCGATGATGCGGCCGAGACGGATCGCCGCGGTCGCGTCGTAGGCGTGGTTGGCATCGATCATCAAGGCGATATCGGGCCCGATCGCTTCCCGCACCGCAGCCGTCACCGCGGCATCCTCTTCCACCCCGAATCCGACCTTCAGCTTCACCGCCTTGAAACCTTCCGCGACGTAGCCCGCCGCTTCCTCGGGCAGATAGCGCAGCGGATCGCCCGATCGGCGCCGGTAAAGCCCGGTGGCGTAGGCCTGAACCGTGTCGCGGATTCCGCCGCCCAGCAGGCGGTGGACCGGAACGCCAAAGTGCTTTCCCTTGATGTCCCAGAGCGCGATGTCGATGCCGCTCAGCCCCTCGATCACGACGCCCTTCTGCCCGTGATCGCGCAATGTCGAATAGACCTTTCGCCACAGATGATCGATCCGCAGCGGATCCTCGCCGATCAATAGCGCCGCCACGCTTTCTGCCACGGCGGCGGTGATCCGGGCGGGGCCGTAGCATTCGCCCCAGCCGACCAGGCCATTATCGGTCTCGATCTCGACCACCATCGCCATCCGCGTGTCGTACCACGCGCGCGAATAGGCAAAGGGCTGCGAAAGCGCGGCCTGAAGGATGTGGGTACGGACGTGCTTGATCTTCATCGGTAGCTCTCCCCGCGCGGGACTTAAAGTTGCCTGCCCGCTTGACCGCGACGATAGGCGGCCTAGCGCAATGCGCAAAGCCTGATGTCGGGGCCCATTCGACCAATTGTCATGTTAGGCTGCTACGATGTTCCGTATTGCTTTCATCATCGCCTTGCTCTTCGCATCCCCCTGGGAGGAAGCCGAAAGCGTTGACGTGAGAGATTTTGGGCCAGTGAACCTCAGGCCGTTCATTTGCCAGGACATCACCCGGAGCAGTCTCATTGAGCGGGTCTGTTACGATGAGGCGAACCGGCGCATGGTCATCCGGCACAGTGCGGTTTACGACCAGTACTGCGAATTGCCGAAGAGCGTGCTCGACACGTTTCTGAACGCCCGTTCGATGGGGCAGTATTTCAATGCGAACATCGCGGCAACCGGAAAGTCCGGGCCATACGATTGCGGGACGCACACGGCATCGTGAGCGGGAACGCCCGATAGCTCTTTCTCCAAAACTTGACATTTCTTTCGATTTTGTAAAACTCGTCAAATGGTAGCCCGCACCCGCATTCTCGATGCCGCGATGCTGGTATTTCGCCGGCAAGGCTTCAGGCGCTCGTCGATCGAGCAGGCGGCGGAGGCCGCCGGCCTGACGCGGCAGGCGCTCTACCATCATTTCAAGTCCAAGGAAGCGCTGTTCCGCGCCGTCATCGAGCGGCTGCACGAGAGCGCGCTCGCCGCCGAGATCGAAGCGGCCAACGCCGCGGAAAAGGCCGGCGGCAGCCTCGCCGATATCCTCGTCGCCTCGGTCAGCGCCAAGCTCGGACAACTGGCCGAGTCGCTCGACGGGTCGCCCCATGTCGAAGAACTGTTCTCCGAACATCTGCTGCAGGCCCGCGACCTCTACCAGAAATATGCCGCCGCCTACGCGGCGCAGCTGGCATCCACGATCATGCGCGTCTGCCGCAAGCAAGGCCTCAAGTTGAATGCCGGCATGACGCCGCAGGATTTCGCCCGCTGCATCGAGATGGCGATCAACGGCACCAAGTCTGCCTACCCCGCGATGCAGCCGGCCGGCGCATTCCTCAAGGATCTGGAGATCATGCTGCGCACACTCGTTGCGGGCGCCACGGCTCCGGCGCCGAAGCCGCGTCCCGTCAAGGCTACGTCAGCCAGAAAATCCGTCCCTCGATCCACCTCCCGTAAATCTGGAGATCGCAGATGAGCACGATGACGATCAACGGCAGGCCAGCCTCCCTCCCCGACGATCCCGACGCGCTGCTTGTCGATGTCGTCAGGGACGCGCTCGAACTCACCGGCACCAAGCTCGTCTGCGGCGCCGGCGTCTGTGGCGCCTGCACCGTGCTGGTCGACGGCGTACCCGCCGTGAGCTGCCTGATGCCGGCGCTCGCGGCGACCGGGAAGTCGATCACGACGGTGGAAGGCATCGGCGCAGCCGGATTGCACCCGGTGCAGAAGGCGTTCATGGCGCATGACGCGCTGCAATGCGGCTTCTGCACGCCGGGCTTCATCGTCGAGGCCGCCGCGTTCCACGATAGCTGGCGGGCGGCGAAGGGAACGGCGGTGCCGTCGCGCGAGGAAATCGGCACCGCGCTGTCGGGACATCTATGTCGTTGCGGCGCCTATGACGGCATCTTTCGCGCCGTGGCCGATGCCTGTGCCGGCCGCTTCGACGGCGACGCCGCTGCGGCGCCGCGCATGGAAGCACGCGACAAGGTGACGGGTTCGGCGAAGTACACCGTCGATATCCATCATGACGGCCAGCTCGAAGGCGTGATCCTGCGTTCGCAGTTCGCGCACGCCCGCATCGGTGATCTGGATCTGGCGCCGGCGCGCGCGATATCCGGCGTGGGCGCGGTGATCCCGCTGCTTGGCGACGATCGCATCGTCCGCTATGTCGGCGACCCCATCGCCGCCGTCGCGGCGGTCGATCGCAAGACCGCGCTCGCCGCTATCGCTGCCATCAACGTCAGGAGCGAGCGCCTGCCGTCGGCGATCGGGCTCGATCAAGCGCGCAAGCCGGACGCGCCGGTCGTGTTCGAAAAATCCGCGCGCAAGAAGGCCGGCAACGTCTCCGAAGGCGGCGGCTCGCCGGCGCCGTGGAAGGGAAACATTCGCGGGCCGTCGGCGGCGTTCTCGAAGAAGTCGAAAAAAGCAAAGCGCTGGGTCGACGACGCACGCGAGGCAAAAAACCCGCTGCTCGTCGAAGGCACCTTCCGGACCGGCACGCAGTCGCATGCCTGCCTCGAACCGCACGCGGCGGTAGCGCGCTTCGATGGCGACCAGCTCACCGTGCACGTATCGACGCAGGCGGTGTTTCACCTGATGGAGCTGATCGCCAAGCGTTTCAAGCTCGACCACAGCAAGGTGCGCGTCATTGCCGATCATGTCGGTGGCGGCTTCGGCTCCAAGGCCAGCCTCGGCGTCGAAACAACCACGGCCATCGAACTGGCGCGCGCCGCGAAAGCACCTGTCAGAGTTGCTTACGACCGGCACGAGGAGCTTTCAGTTACCGGTTATCGGCCCGCAGCCGAAGTGAAGATCGCGCTGTTGCCGTCCGAGCAGGGCGAGTTGAAGGCGCTGTCGCTGACCGCCCATGCCGACACGGGTGCTGCGACCAACTCGACGATCGCCGCACTGGCCCGGCTGATCTATCCGGCCGAAGCGAAGGCGCTTGCCGATTACGATGTCATCAGCAATTTGCCGCCAGGCGCGGCGTTCCGCGGACCCGGCGGACCGCCGATGGCGTTTGCCGTGGAACAGGCGATCGATGAAGCAGCGCTTCGCATGAAGGCTGATCCGATCGCGCTGCGCAAACGCTGGGACCCCGACCCCAACCGCCAGCGGCTGTACGATTGGGCCCTGGACCTCGACGTCTGGCGCCACCACAAAACCACCGCCTTGCAGGGCGGCCGTTACCGCCGCGGCATCGGCGTCGCCACCGGCTACTGGCTCTATCTGTGGCAGCCCGGCTCCAAGGTCGAAGTCGCGGTGAAGGGCGGACGGCTGATTGCGAGCACCGCGACGCAGGACATCGGCACCGGCACCCGTACCGTCATCGCCAATGTCGTAGCCCAGGAATTCGGCATCGAGCCGCATGAGGTCGAGGTGAGGATCGGCGATTCCCGGTTGCCGGAAGGACCGGGATCGGGCGGCAGCCGGGTCACGGCCTCGGTGATCCCGCCCATGCTGCTTGCGATCAAGCAGTTAAAGGAAGCCATTCAGCAGAACGCGAAACGGAAACCGTCGCCCGGCTCCAACGCGCCGTGGCGCGAACTGCTGGCGACATCGCCCGACCTGGCCGCTTCCGGCGTTCGGCCGGAGGACAGCAAGCAGATGGCGCCCGGCATTCGCTCGCCGCTCAAGGAAGTCGGCCTGCTCGGCATGATCTTCGGCTGGATGATGCGGCGCTTCTCCAACCTTGCGATCGGCGCCGGCGTACCGAGTTCGGTGCAGGTCGTCGAGGTGGAAGTCGATACGTGGCTCGGCCATGTGCGCGTCGTCAGCGTTCACACCGGCATCGCCGTCGGCAGGATCGCCGCGCCCGCACTGGCGCGCAGCCAGGCGGCCGGCGCCGTCATCCAGGGCGTCGGCTACGCACTGCATGAAGCCCGCGAAATCGATTCCCGCACCGGCGATATCCTGAGCGGCGGGATGGAGGACTACCGCATTCCCGGCATCGCCGACACGCCTGTCATCGACGTACATTTCGACGAAGCCGGTTTCGATCACGTGCTCGGCGGCAGCGTCGGCATCGGCGAAGTTGCCACCGTGCCGACATCACCGGCGATTGCCAACGCGATCTGCAATGCGATCGGGATCCGATTCACCGAATTGCCGATCCGCCCCGACCGCCTCGTCGCCGCACTCAAAGGAAGGGCCGTTGCATGACACCCTCAGCCATGACCGCCACCGCACGCGCGGAGTTCCGCGCCGCCGGTACCGACCTCAGTGAGAGGCGCCGCAGCGGCGTTTCGACAGGACCGCTGATCGACATATCGACCGCGTCAGATGCGAGCGGGATGCACTGGGGCGAAGACGGGCGCTTACGCATCGGGGCGCTGACGACCATCGCTGCCATTGCTGCAGATCCGCGCGCCTCCGCGGCCTATCCAGGCCTCGCCGCATCGGCGCAAGGCCTTGCGACGCCGCAGATTCGTCACCTGGCGACGCTGGGCGGTAACCTCGCGCAGCGCTCGCGCTGCTGGTACTACCGCAATCCGCACATCGCCTGCCTCAAGAAAGGCGGATCGGATTGCCCCGCGCGCGCCGGCAATCATCTCTATCATGTGGCGTTCGATCTCGGCCCCTGCGTCGCCCCGCATCCCTCCACCCTGGCTGCGGCGCTGCTTGCGTACGATGCGAAGACTGTGACCGACCAGCGGAGCGGGCTTGCGATCGGCGACGTCCTCGGCGACGGCACTGACGGCACCGTCGATAACGCGCTGCTTCCGGGCGAGATGATCAGAAGCATCGAACTTCCCTCCCCGCTGGAGGGCGAGCGCGCGCTCTATAAGCGCGCCATCAGCCGGACGCACGCGGAATGGCCGCTGGTCGAAGTCTGCGCCCGCGTCGTGATCAAGGACGGCACGTTCGATTTCGTCCGCCTCACCGCCGGCGGCATCGCCCCAGTGCCGCTGCGGCTCGCAGCCGTGGAAGCCGCACTGCAGGGCAAGCGCGCCAATGTGGCCACGATTGCCGTCGCCGCCAAACAGGCGACCGCAGGCGCAAAGCCGTTGCCGATGACCGGATACAAGCTCGATCTGCTGAAGGGCGTCGTGCAGGATCTGCTGGAGCGGCTGGTGGGGTAGAAGGCAAACCACTCTTGCAATCAATGGTAGAGTATCTATATATTTCTACCATTAGCGCGAGGGTATGCCATGCACCTGAACATCACGAGGCGCATAAGCTGGCAACCGAGCTGGCACAGCTCACCGGCGAGAACCTGACGTCTGCCGTAACCCTGGCGTTGCGCGAGCGCCTGGCTCGGGAACGCCGCCGCCGAAACAAAGACGCTGTGGCAGCAAAGCTGATGAAGATCGGTAGCCTGTACGCGGCGTTGCCCGACACCGGGCGAAGCCCTGACGAGATTCTTGGTTACGACGAACACGGCCTGCCGACGTGATCGTAGTCGATGCTTCTGCCATCGTTGCGATCTTCCAACAGGAAGAAGAAGCTGCGCACTATGTTCAGTGCATCACGACAGACAATGATCCGGTCATCTCGGCCGCCAGTATCGTTGAGACATCAATCGTCCTGCGCGCATTGAAGAAAGCTCCTTCGGATAGGGCCGAAAGATGGCTTGATCAATTCATCGAAGCCGCGGGTATCCGAATCGAACCAGTAACGCAGGAGCAGGCGCGTATCGCGCGCTCGGCTCATCGACGGTTCGGAAAAGGGACCGGCCATGACGCAGCATTGAACTACGGAGATCGTTTCTCTTACGCGCTGGCAAAAGAAATGAATGCCCCCTTGCTTTGCAAGGGAAACGACTTCCCGAAGACCGATATCCGTATTGTCTGACGGCACTTCCGGTTTTCGAGCGGCATCGAAAATCGATGCAACAATGTCAGCGGCCGTCGGGCGCGCGGTCCGGACCGACGCTAGTGATCCTCGAACTCGTCTTCCTCATTGACGCGGCTGTTGCCCCCAAACCAGCGCGATACGGTCTTTCGGCCGGACGATCCCGTCGGATAAGGATCGCGTGATGCGTAGCCGTTGCGCTGCCCTGCCCGTGCCGCGATCGCGTCACCCGAGGCCGCGGCCGGCCGGCAGATGGTGCGGCCGGAGGCGCGGCGCATCAGGTCGACGTGGATGTGGTCCTCGTGATGGGAATTGGAGCCCGGCGCCAGCACGGTGTTGAACTGTTGGCATGCGGACGCCTGCACGTCGCGCAGGAATCCCTGCTCTTCCGGCATGCCGCGCCAGCCGCCCTTGACTGTGATGCGCCTGCCGTCGGCGAGCGTGAAGGCCGCGATATCGAGCGCGTTGCCGAAGGCGTGCTCGGAAATATGCGCATGCGGGTTGCCGTTCATGCCGCGGCAGGAATAGGCGGAGATCTGCTTGATCTCGATGACGCGCACGCCGAACCAGCGCATCGACGCCGGCTGGACCGAATCGGTGAGCCAGCGGTCGAGCGCGGAAACGATCGGACAGGCGAGCGTCGCCGCGGGTTTCATCGAGATCTGGCCGAACGCGCTGACGGAATTTCCCTGCGCGGGACCCAACCGGGGCAAGGCAGGCGCCGCGACCGCCGGCTGCGAATATGGCGCAGGTGACGGCGTCGGGTAACGCTCACGCGGGGGATAGGACGGCGCGGCCATGTATCCGCCGCCGCGCGGGTCGCGCGATTGCGGCACGCCTTGCTCCGGCAGAGCGATTTCATCCTGCTGTGAACGGACTCCGGGAGCGGAAAGCGAAATCGGCCCGCTGGATGGCGCCGCGTAGCTCGGCTGATATCCGCCGCCTGAATAGCTTCCCTGATTACTTCCCTGGTAAGTTCCTCGATAGCTATCCTGAGACGGCGCAGCAGCCGGCGCGCGCGCAACCGGCCAGCGCGGCTGGTTGCCGATATTGCCGGGCGGCCGCAGGCTTTCGTCGGCAAAGCCGAAGCTGCCGATGTTTTCACCGAGCGCCGCGACCTTGAGCGGGTATTCCGCGCCGCAAGCGCCGGGACCGGAAATCGGGCTGATGCGGACCACGTCCGCGGTCTCCTTGACCGCGCCGGATTTCAGGCAAGCAACTTCGGCCTCGGCCCGCCAGGGCGCACGCTCGGCGGATTGAAAGAATCCGCGGCCGCAGCCCGCTAGCGATACGAGGACGAAGGAGCCGACGAGATACAAACGAACTCCGCGCGTCATCGCGCGCAGACTCAACCAATTTATTTAAAGACTCTTCAACATGTTGAGTTTACGGACTTTTCACCATGTTGAGTGGAACTTTCGGTCCCCGCAATATCGGGATGGACAGCAACGCTGACTTTTTCAGCCGGGAACGACTCGCTAGCGTTGAGAGTTATTTGCGGGCACGACGTGAACCAGGGAGCATTCCCAATGGATTTCGTAAATCCACTCGTAGGCAGACTGAGCGTTGTAACGGCGTATGTCGCAATCGCTTTCGTCGGCGCTATTGTCCTCGGCGTGTTCTAGGACTCCCCGTCCAAGATATGGACCTTCTCGCCCGGTGGGTAACTCCACCGGGCGTTTTCGTAGAAGCTGCCTGCGCTTACGAACGCGGTTCGGTCGACGCCTGCCGCGTGGTCACCACGGGGTCGGTGTGGCCCGCGACACGGCTCCAGTTGTTGCCGGAGCAATAGAAGCGGCCGAGCGCGCAGGCTTCGATGCGGAGCGTGCTGGTCCCCTTGATCGCCATCGTCCCGTAATAGGTCTCGCCGGATTTCTGGCTGTAGACGCTGCCGGACCACTGCCGGTCGGTCTTCGGCTTCATGTTGATCAGGATGGCTTCGCCCTTGTCGTTCGAGGATGCCTCGAGGACATAGCCGCACAGCGCGGTGCCGCATTTTGCGATCCGCACCGTGCCCTTGGCTTCCGTCAACCAGTCGCCGATCGGCGAATCGGAAACCTGTTCCGCAGCTTCCTGCGAGACCCTGATGACCGGCGTTGGCGCCCGCACCGGTTCGACCGGTTTTGCTGCCGGTGGTGGCGGCGGCGCCACGGGAATGGAGACTTGCGGGACCGGTGGCGGTGGCGCGACGATCTGAGTATCGGATGCCGCCGGCTTGTAGACGGCGGGCGGCGCGGCAACGGCCGTCTGGGCTGGCGGCGTGGACGCCGGCGCCGGTGGTGGCGAAGCGGTTTGCGGCACCGGGGTCGCCGTTTTCGCCGACGTCACATCTTCGCGATTGGAAAGGGATCTGCCGCGGCCATTGACGCCGGAGACCGACACCGAGGCGCAGGACACCGAGCGGCAATGCTTTGAGGATTCGATGTGCACACGGTGGCCGCCAAGGTTGAACGAGACCGAACCGCCGGCCGATGCGGACGAGCTGAGCGCCAGCAGCACGGCGAGAAAACACAATCGCTTCATCGGACCCTCCGCTGGTGATTCCGGAGAAAAACTACGCGGGAGAAAACCTAGGCGGCGGAGGGCCTTCGCGATGTGACTTGAATCACCGTGCAAATCGGTCGCGCGGGCTATGAGGGCATTGTGATGCACATCACTGAAGGACCCGGCGGGGACGCCTAGGGTCCGGGCAAGTTCATCGCCACCGCTCACAAGCCGCTCAGGAGGCCCTCATGAAGAAGCTCTACATCCTCGCCGCGTTGCTGATGGCCACCACCTCGGCCCATGCCGGCGGCATGACGCTCCAGATCAACGGCGAGCGCATTCGCGTCGAAGCGCCGCGCAACTGCAACGCGCTCTCCTGCATCAAGATCACGGCGCCCGGCTATAACGGCACGATCGGCAATATCGACCTCAAGGGCCTGGGCTCCAAGAGCAAGGACGACGACGTCGCCGAGACCACCCCGGCGCAACCGGCGCCTGCTCCCGCGCAGGCGAAAGCGCCCGTGCCGGCCGCCCCCGCCGCGACCCCGGCCGCGCCCGCTCCGGCCCCGGCGACCGTTGCATCCACCGCACCGGCTCCTGCCGTCCCGCCCGCTCCGGCTCCGGCGCCTGCCACGGCGGCCGCGCCCGCACCCGCCAGCCAGCCAGCGCCGGCTGCCGCAGCCGCCCCGGGCAGCGCGACCTCGCCGCTCGGCATCTGGGCCACCGAGGACAACAAGGGCAACGTTCGCATCGAGGAATGCGGCACCAGCCTGTGCGGCTATGCCGTCAACAGCAACGAAAAGATCCTGATCAACATGAAGCCGCAGGGAGCCAAGTGGACCGGCCGGATCCACGATCCCGACAGCAACCGCAACTACGACTCCACGATCGCGCTGAAGGGCCCCAATACGCTCAAGGTCCAGGGCTGCGCCTTCGGTGGCATGTTCTGCGGCGGCCAGACCTGGAAACGCGTCAGCTGATTTTCTCCCTTCATAGCGTTTTCAAGCGAAGTGGATACCGGTTCGCGTCAAGAAAACGCGTCAAAACAAGAACCTGGTAGGCTCGACGCGCAAAGGCCCTGTGGTTCGCCACAGGGCCTTCTTCGTGCGTATTGCAAGCGGCGCGGATTACACGCGCGCCTGGCTTGCCGCCCGAAACCGAACCTCGCCGTTGTGCAGGAAACAGGTCTTGCTGAAGAGGCTCAGATCCAGCGGGTTCGGCAACCTCACATCTTCCAGATCGGGACATGGCTTGACCGCCGGATCGTACGCACGGTCGATCTGCGAGATGAAGACGAAGATCAGTCCGCGATCGCGCGCGAACGACTGCAACGTCCGGACCTGGACCATCAGCTCCGGATTTTCGCGCTTCTGATCGAGCAGTTGCAGATAGTCCACGACCACCAGCGTGCCGCGAGGCGCATCGGCCAACCGCCTGACGATGTAATCGGAACTCAATTGGTCGGAGCAGTCGAATTCAAACCGCGCGGCAAAATCCTCGCGCTCGACGCCGATGGCACGGAAACGATCGAGCATGTCCTTTTCCGTATACTCCAGCGTGAAGAATACGCCCCGGCTGCCAGCCTTCATGGCTTGCACGGCGAGTTCGAGGCTCATCAGGGTTTTGCCCTGGCCCGGGCGCGCGCCCACCAGCACGAGGTCGCCGGGAGCCAGCCGCGCAAACAGTTTTGCAGCGGGCGCGGCTGCCGTCATTTTGGCCGCGAGCAGACTCCAGCCGCCAAAACCCTCCCGCCGGGCCACGCGGTCGAGCGCCTGGTGCAGCGGGATATTTTCCGATCGGGCTAGAAGTTTGGCCTTGCGCTTCAGGTGATAAAGGGGCGCGGAAAGCTTCATGACGAGAACCTCCTGGTGCGAGCAATCTTCGCAACCCCTCCTTATGCCCTTGTGCTCGAACAGTTGGTTCGATGGTGGAATTGGCCCCGCATGAATGATGCTTTCCCGACGGAGGGAGGAGGCGTGGACCGCGCCAGAATCGGATCATAGCCAATCCGCGGCTGAAGCGATATTGCGGCCGTAGCAACTATGCCGTTCATCCCGTATTCAGGCCGGCGCGGCTGAAATTGCCCGCCTCGCCCTCGCCCGCCTCTCCCTTCCCGGAATTCCCTGATGCAGCGCCCGCTTTTCCTCGCGCTCCTGCTGTTGGCCTGCAACATGGCGATCGGCGGAAGTAATGTTTCCGCGGCCTCGTCCGAGCCGACGCAACTGGCGCAAGCGCAGCCCCAGACTCAGCCCGCGCAAGCGACGCCCGATCCAGCCACGCCAGCCGCGGATGCGCAGGCGCCGGAGGAGCCGGTCGGCAATGTCGCCACCGTGACCGGAAAGGCCAGCGTGATCCGCAACGACAAGACCACACCGCTCAAGGTCAAGGACGACATCTATCTCAACGACATCGTTCAGACCGGCACGAATTCGGCGCTCGGCATCACCTTCGTCGATGCCACCACCTTCAATCTCAAGGCCAACACCAAGATCACCATCGACAATTACGTCTATGAGGACGGTGGCAAGAGCAACGCGGCGCTCTTCGATGTCGCCAAAAGGCACCGCAGCGTTCGTCGCCGCCGCCGTGGCCAAGACCGGCGACATGAAGATCACGACGCCGACTGCCACGCTCGGCATTCGCGGCACCACCGGTCTCGTCGAAGTACCGGAAGGCGCCGCCGCCAACAATCCGAACAACGTCGCGGTCAAGCTCTATCCCGATGCCGACGGCCGGGTCGGCCGGATCGAGGTCAATGACCGCGCCGGCGCGCGGCTCGGCTTCCTGACGCAGGGCGCGAGCGGCTTTACCATCCGGCCCGGCGCGGGCGGCGCCCGCTTCGCCGCGGTGCCACTGGTGATTTCGCAGGCGGTGGTTTTGCGCGACCAGGGCTTTGTGCGCCAGCTCCACTCGACGCAGAATTTTGGACGCCAAATGGTGTTTCAGCAGCGCGAATTCCGCCGCGCCAATCCCAACTTCGTCAATCCGAACCGACCGATCCGGCAATTGCAGCCCGGCCAGAACAGGCAGAATGGCGCGCCGGGACAAGTCAGGCCCGGTCAGCAGAATCGTCCGGGTCAGCCGAAACAGAACGGCCTTCCCGGGCAACCCGGTCAGCCGCGGCTGCCGGCCCTGCCGAACCGGCAGGGACAAGGACCGGTACAGCAGCAGCCGGGCTCAGCCACGCAACCCGGTACGCCACCGCGCGCGGGACAGCCGCAACGTCCCGGTCGGCCGGATCTGCCCGGCAACCAGCTCGGCCTGCCGCCTCGCGCTGTCCAACCGCAGCGAAATGTGCCGGCACAACCCGGCACGCCGCAGGGAAGGCCCGGACAATACAGGTTCGGCGTTCCCGGAATGCAGCGGGCACCTGCCTTGCAGCGTCCGGCCGCGCCGAGGCAGCCGCAGCGCGGCAAGCAGCGGCCGAGGGAATTGCGGTAGACGCGGATCAGGCTGCGCGCCGCAGCCAGTCGCGCATCCGCTGCAGCAGGTTCTTGCGCGGCGCTTCGATCGCCACCGGCTCGATCTCCGGCGCGAACGACGGCGAGATGGCGGGCTCGGCTTCAACGATTGAGGTATCGGCCGTCGCATCGATCGCGACTGTCACCTCGTCATCCTGCACAAGCGGCGGCGCGGGCTGATCGGATTGCAGCGGCGCAAGCGCGGGCAAGTCGGCAGCGGCAGGCGCGCTCACGCCGGTCCGCGGCGCGCGCCGCTTTGCAGGCGCCGGCGGCCTGGCGCGCGCTTTCCGGGCCGCGGCCAGCGCGATCGGACCGACATTTTCAAGGAACGCGCGCTCGTATCCGCGCGACAGCCGGTCGACGGCATCGCCCAGCGGCAACCAGTCCACCGCCCTCACATCCCGCATCAGTTCGTGAACCGCGTCGCCGCGCGCCTCCATGCGCCAGTAGTGCACGACCTTGGAACCGCCGCGGGACTCGTAGACCAGCGTACCCAGAAACTCGTGCACGAAAACGTCGTGCCCGGTTTCTTCCATCACCTCGCGCTCGGCCGCCGCGCGCGGCGTCTCGCCGTCGTCGAGCTTGCCCTTCGGCAGCACCCATTCATTGCGCTTGCGAAGGCGCACCACGGCGACCAGCGGCGTCTTCGCCTGCCGCAGCACAATGCCTCCCGCCGCCATCACAGGCGCTCGCGCCATCTTTCTTCCCGTTTCCCGATTTCGAATCCGGCGACCATATAAAGACAAGCGGCCGCGAAATCGAGATCGGGATTACGGTTTCCGCAGCAGCGGTTCGCCGGCGCGGATGCGCGCACCTTCTGCGACATGGTCGGCAAACTCAAAATGTTCCGGCGCCAGCACGATGATCGTCGAGCCGTGCTCGAACCAGCCGAGTTCGTCGCCCTTGCGCACGCTCGCATCGCACGGGAACACGGTCGGCCCCCTGCTCTGCGCATTGAGCGTGACGTTGAGAAAATGCAGCCGGATGCTCGCCACCAGAATGGCCGCAACCGGCACCAGCGTCAGCGCCTCGCCCGAAGGCAGCCGTGTCTGCAGCACCGCGCGCTCGTTCTTGCAGAACAGGCGCTCGACCCGCTTCAGCGCGATCGGATTGACGTTCCAGACATCGCCATGGATGAACGTCACCCGCTCGATCCTGCCGTCATACGGCGCGTGAAAGCGATGATACATGCTCGACGTCAGCCGCAGCGTGAGGAAGCGGCCATTGCGGTGCTGTTCCACCAGCGCGGCATCGCCGACCAGATCGAGCAGCGAATAAGGCGCGCCCTTGATCTGGAACAACTCAGTGTCGGCGATCCTGCCGAAGGCGCCGATGATGCCGTCGGAGGGGCTGCACACAATGGACGGATCGGGATCGGCCGGCCGCAAGCCCGGACGGAGTTCGCGCGTAAAACAATCGTGCAGGCTCTTGAACTCGGACTTTTTCGCCTCGGACAGATCGAGGTCGGAAAACAGCCGCCAGCAGCCAATCGAGAAATCGCGCACCAGCGGGTTCTCGATCTTGCTGAACCAGCCCATGAACCGCGTCAGCGCCGCCCGCGGGATCCGGTTGGTCAGGAGGAAATTGAGGTCTTCCTGCTGGGTGAAGCGGGCGATCAAGCCCCTAGCTGTCATCAATCTGTCAGGTGGATTGGCTAGCGCTTCAGGCATGGACACATCCCTTCCGATTCTTTCCCTGTCCGCCGCAGCGGCCGTAAGCGCCGCGGCAGTATTTCCCAAACTGAAGGCGCGGCTGGCGCTTTCGCGCGCCAAGCACCGCTCGCTGACCGGACATTCCAAAATGTCCAAGATGGTCGCGCGGCTGCTGCCGCACTACGAATTCGACCTCGACCATTTCTTCTGCTCCGACGGCGCGCCTGATGACGTAGCCCTGCAGCGCCAGGATGGCTTCTTCCGGCTCGCCCGCCTCTACGGAGAACGCTACGCCAAAGGCCGGGCGATGACGGCGGAGGCGGCCGAGCACATCTCCGATCTGCAGTTCACTGAAAGCTATCGCGTGCCGTTCCAGTACAGCCGTCTGGTCCGCGAGAATCTCGGCACCGGCGCCTTCTTGGAATCCTCCGCCGGCGTCACCGTCACCGATGTCGACGGCAATGTCTTCTACGACCTCACCGGCTCCTACGGCGTCAACATCTTCGGCAACGACTTCTACAAGGAATGCATCACCGCAGCAGAGGCGCGCACCCGTGCGCTCGGCCCGGTGCTCGGCCCCTATCATCCTGTCATCACCGACAATGTGCGGCGGCTGTGCGAGATATCCGGGCTCGACGAAGTCTCGTTCCACATGTCCGGCACCGAAGCGGTCATGCAGGCAGTGCGACTGGCGCGCTACCACACCCGACGATCTCACCTGGTTCGCTTCGCCGGCGCCTATCACGGCTGGTGGGGCGACGTGCAGCCCGGCGTCGGCAATCCGGTGTCGCCGCACGAGACCTACACGCTGGCCGACATGTCGGAGCGGACCCTGCATGTGCTGCGAACCCGCAAGGACATCGCCTGCGTGCTCGTCAATCCGCTGCAGGCGCTGCATCCAAATGCCAACGCGCCCGGCGATTCCGCCCTCGTCGACAGTTCGCGTAAAGCGGCCTTCGACCGCGAGGCCTATGGCGCGTGGCTGACGAAGCTGCGCGAGGTCTGCACCGAACGCGGCATCGTGCTGATCTTCGACGAGGTGTTCGTCGGCTTCCGACTTGCTGCCTGCGGCGCGCAGGAATATTTCGGCGTTCGCGCCGACATGGTGACCTACGGCAAGAGCCTCGCCGGCGGACTTCCCGTCGGCGTGGTCTGTGGCCGCAAGGATTTGATGCGCCGCTTCCGCGACGATCGCCCTGCCGACGTCTGCTTTGCCCGCGGTACCTTCAATTCGCATCCCTACGTGATGACGGCGATGGATGAATTCCTCAGCCGCCTCGCCAGCCCGAACTTCAATGCGATCTATCAGGGGCTCGATGAGACCTGGAACGGCCGCGCCAACGCATTGAACGAACGCCTGGCCGCAAACGACCTGCCGGTCCGCGTCAGCAACCTGTCCTCGATCTGGATGGTGCAATATACCGAACCGTCCCGCTACAACTGGATGCTTCAATATTATCTGCGCGCCGAGGGCCTGGCGTTGAGCTGGGTCGGAACCGGACGCCTGATCTTCAGCCTGAACTACACCGACGCCGATTTCGGCGAGGTCTCTGACCGTTTTGTCGCAGCCGTCGAAAAGATGAAGCGCGACGGCTGGTGGTGGCAGGATCCGTCGCTGACCAACAAGAATATCAAGCGGAAGATCCTGAAAGAGATGGTGCGGAAGAAGTTCGGCTAGTCCCATCGGCGCGTCAGAATCTTCCCACATCATCATAGGGTGGGTAGAGCGCAGCGAAACCCATCGATCCTCGCGAGATGCTTGATGGGTTTCGCTGCGCTCTACCCATCCTACGCGTTTCGACATCATGTGTTTCCGGCGCCTGAGAACGTGAATGCCCGGCACAAGGCCGGGCATGACGCCTCTTCCATTGACCCGATGATCAAGCGTGCTTGACGTGCTTCTCGAGGCCGGGATCGATCAGCTCGCCCTTCATCAGCGCCAGCGGCGCCTTGTAGTACAGCTTGAGATCGCTGAAAGGGTCGGTGAGGATCTTCGTCATCCAGACCAGGCCGGTCTCGACGTCGCGGATGAAGAACAGGTGAATGGTGCGGAACAGAAGACCGCCGATGCCGACCGCGAGCCAGATCTTGGCTACCTGGCGCATGAAGTCCGACGTCGAAGTCCAGGGCTCGAACAGACCGAACAGGGTCGGATCGAGATAGAGCACCAGCGGCGACAGCGCCCAGATCGCCATCAGCACGACCTTGCGCTGCAGATTGTAGCCGACCTTGATCTCTTCCTTGTGCTCATGGGTCGCCTGGTTGACGTGGTCATATCCCTTCGGCTCGAAGAAGAAGTGACCGGCCTGCCGCGTCGTCATCGACACCAGCCAGCCGACCAGCGCCGACACGACCGGATCGAAGAACAGCATCGCGTAGGCGAACAGGAAGCTCGCCGCGCTGACGAAGTGCAGCGACTGGTTGATGCGGCTGTGGTGATAGTAGCGGTGGTCGTCCCAACGCTGGGTCTTCAATTCCTGCATGAAGTTCTTGATCATTATCTCCCCCAAATTCTGATGGGCTCGGGTGTACAGGGATTCGATGTCCGGCAAATGACATCATGATGTTGACATGTGACAGATCGCAGTGTCGCTGTGTCGCATGACGCGGCATCAGCAGTCGCGCGCTACGCAGCCTTGGCGTTAGGCAGCCTTGGCGATACCGATCTTGCGGAATCGCACCAGCGAGAAGTGGCCGAGCGGCGGCACCAGCCGGCGCTCCGCCAGTTCGATGCCGCGCGCATTGGCCAGCCACTGCGCATAGCGCGACCAGGCGAACTCCGCGGTGCGGAAGCCGAGCGGGCGAACCACCGGCTGCAACCGCTGTTCGATGAAGCGGCGCATGCCGGCGTCGGCGCTGACCCGGGTCAGGATGATGAGCTCGCCGCCCGGCCGCAGCACGCGGGCAAATTCGTCAAGCGCCTTCTCCGGATTGGGAACAGCCGTAACGACATATTGCGCCATCACGACGTCGAACGAATCGTCGGGGAATTCGAGCTTCTCGGCGTCCATGACCGCAAGGCCCTCGACATTCTTCAGCCCGAGTTCGTCGACGCGCTTCTTCGCCTTCTGCAGCATCGCCTCGGAAATGTCGGTGCCGAAGATGCGCAGATGCGAACCATATTGCGGCAACGAGATTCCGGTGCCGACGCCGACCTCGAGCACGCGGCCGCCGATCTTGTTGGTGGCCTGGATCGCGGCCTTGCGGCCCTTGCTGAACACACCGCCGAACACGAGGTCGTATACCGGCGCCCAGCGGTCATAGGCCTGCTCGACCATCTCGCGGTCGAAATCCAGCGGCTGGCTGCCGTCAAGCTTGATGATGTCTGCCATAGTCGTTCTGCCTCTCGTCCTACTCATATGACTTGGTTTGATGTTCAACCCTGAACCGCGCTGGTGGCGCGCGCACGCCGCACCGGCCGCAACGAGCGGCTGGGCTGCAGCGCTGTCACGTTGCCGATGAACTGCCGCGCGCTGTTCTCCCAGGAACGCTCCAGCGCAAAATTCCGGCAGGCCTCGCGCGACATCGTCAGCGCGCGCAGACAGGCGCTGCGCAAATCGTTGTCGAGCGCACCGATCGGATGATCGGCAATGACATCCTTCGGCCCGGTGACCGGGAACGCGGCGACCGGCGTGCCGCAGGCCAGCGCTTCGAGCTGCACCACACCGAACGTGTCGGTGAGGCTCGGAAACACGAAGACGTCGGCGGCGGCGAGATGCGCCGTCAGGTCCGGGCCCTTCTTCTCGCCGAGGAAAACCGCGTTCGGATATTTCCGCGCAAGCTCCGCCTTCTGCGGCCCGTCGCCGACGATCACTTTCGTTCCCGGCAGATCGAGCGACAGAAACGCCTCGAGATTCTTTTCCACCGCGACGCGGCCCATCGTCATGAAGATCGGCCGCGGCAGATCGAGCGTGACAGGGTTATTCGGGTTGAACAGCTCGGTGTCGACGCCACGCGTCCAGAACCCGAGCTTGCGAAAACCACGCGCGCCGAGTTCCTGGCGCAGCGAGTCGGTTGCGACCATGACCATCGACGAAGCCGCATGAAAGTGCCGCAGCACGGCATAGCCGACGCTGGCCGGAAGCCCGGTGCGCACCTCGACATATTCCGGGAAGCGCGTCGTGTAGGACGTGGTAAACGCAAGCTTGCGGCGGCGGCAATAGGCGCGCACGGCCCAGCCGACCGGGCCTTCGGTGGCGATATGGATGGCGTCCGGCGCAGCCGCTTCGATCCGCCTCGCGATCTCGCGCCGGTTCGGCAGCGCGATGCGCAGCCCCGGATAGGTCGGCAGCGCCATCGACGGAAAGCCGTCAGGCGTGAGAAAGCCGATATCGGCTTCCAGCGCCGAAGCGCTACGGGCGAGCGAGGTCAGGGTGCGGACAACGCCGTTAACCTGCGGATGCCACGCGTCGGTCGCGATCAATATCTTCATGTTTTGGCCCAACCGAGACTCGTTAATGATTCTCGGATTGGACGTTGGGACATGGATATTTCAGCCGTATGACGTCATCGTTCTGTAAGGTTGTTTTTTAAAGCCGTCTCCACGCTTTTTCGGGTAACGTGACAGAACGATGTCAGACACAAACGATAATCCGGCGCCGTCCCGCACGCGAAGGAAGCGCAAGAGCTACGCGCTTCTGATCCTCGCCGCGGGCATGCTGGCGTTCTGCGTCGCTGCGGGCACGTTGTATTACGTGTTGCGGCCGACGACGCTGCGGATCGCCGTCGGCCCTGCCGGCAGCGAAGACCAGAAACTCGTCCAGCTGATGGCGCAGACCTTTGCGCGCGAGGGCAGTCCGGTGCGGCTGGCGCCGATCACGACCGAGGGAACGCAACAGAGCATCGCGCTGTTTGCCGCCGGCAAGACCGATCTTGCGGTGGCGCGCGGCGACCTGAACCTGCCTGCCGATGCCGAGTCGGTTGCGATCCTGCGCAAGAATGTCATCGTGCTGTGGTCGGCGCCCGGGCTTCCGACCAAGGGCAGGAAGCAGTCGACGCCGAGGGTGAAGACGCTGGATGCCCTGCCCGGACATCGTGTCGGCGTCATCGGACGGACGGAAGCCAACGTCAAGCTGCTGCGCACCGTCCTGAAGGAGTCCGGCATCGATCCGGAAAAGGTTGCGATCAGCCAGTTCGGCACCAACCAGACGACCGAGATGGCGCGCGATCCGTCGCTCGACGCGTTCATGGCGGTCGGCCCGCTCAAGAGCAAGATCACGGTAGACGCCATCGCGGCAACGGCGGCAGCCCGCGGCGAGCCCAAATTCCTGCCGATCGACGTTGCCGACGCGATCGCCAAGAAGAACCCTATCTACGAGTCCGAGGAGATCCCCGGCAGCATCTTCAACTCGTCCCCGGCACGCCCCGAGGACAAGGTCGATACGCTGAGCGTCAACCATCTGATCATCGCGCCGAAGTCGCTGTCGGACACCGCGGTCGCAGCCTTCGCCCGGCAGCTCTTCACCAATCGCCAGCAACTGGCGCGGGAAATGCCGAGCGCCTCGCAGATCGAGAAACCCGATACCGAAAAGGACGCCGCGTTGCCCGCCCACGCAGGCGCTGCGGCGTATATCGACGGCAACGAGCGGACGTTTCTGGAAAAGTACACCGATTACATCTGGTTCCTGATCCTGATCCTCTCCGGCGTCGGCTCGGTCGGCGCCTGGTTCAAGCACTACTGGAACAGGGACGAGCGCGAACTCTACGTCAGCCACCGCGACGACCTGCTCGATCTGGTTTCAAAGGTGCGCCAGGTCGAGACGCCGGAGGAACTGACGATGATGCAGGGCACGGCCGACCGCCTGTTGCGCGAGGCTCTCGATTGCTACGACGACGGCGCCATCGAGGAGAGCGACCTATCGGTGATCCGGCTCGCGCTCGAACAATTCCATCACGCCATCGCCGACCGCCGGGTGGTGCTGGCCGCGGGCGGCGCCTTCGATGCGCCGCGGATGCGCGCGCTGCAGACCTGATCGGGTCTGTCCGGTCGGCTTTTCTCTCGATTGATTAGATGTGTCGGGCCAAATGCACTCAGCTCCCCTTCTCCCCTTCTTGTGGGAGAAGGATCGCGCCAGCCGCGTCCACTCACGGTCTCCACGAAATATTAACGAAACAATTCCCTAACGCGACGAAACCATTTTGGCGATTTCGTGCAAATGTCCTGAAACGGTTCATCTGTAGAGGTTGTCCCAACGACGCGCCAGCAAGGCGCGGCAAACAGGGGGACGACATGTCCAATTTCAAATCGAACGGCCGCATTTCGGCTGTCATCGTCGGCGCGCTGGCGATGGGTGTCACCGCATTTTCCACGCCCGCCTCGGCCGCCCCGCTGCCGATGTTCCCGTTCTTCCTGCCGCCTCCGATGGAAGCCGCTCCGCCGCCGGTCGCGGTTGCGCCCCAGGACGATGACCAGGCATTCGAACTGCCGGCCCGCCTGCGCCGCCAGGTCGTGAACTATTTCAGCCGTGAGGCACCCGGCACCATCATCATCGACACCCCCAACACCTATCTCTATCTCGTGCTCGGCAACGGCCAGGCGATGCGCTACGGCATCGGCATCGGCCGCGACGGCTTCACCTGGTCGGGCACCCAGACCATCACCCGCAAGGCCGAATGGCCGGCCTGGACCCCGCCCCCGCAAATGATCGCCCGCCAGCCCTATCTGCCGCGCCACATGGCCGGCGGTCCCGGCAACCCGCTCGGCGCCCGCGCGATGTATCTCGGCGGCACCATCTATCGCATCCACGGCACCAATATGCCGGAGACGATCGGTACCCGCGTTTCCTCGGGCTGCCTCCGCCTCACCAACGAGGACGTCAAGGATCTCTATTCGCGGGTCAGCGTCGGCACCAAGGTGATCGTGCTGCCGATGACGGACCGCCGCGCCGATCTCGGCCGGACCATCCGCTAAGCCGAGAAAATCTGTTGTGAGCAAACGGCTCCGGCATTCGCCGGGGCCGTTCTTGCTTTGCCTATCGTTCAAGGCGCGCGCCAGCCGGGAGCCCGCCGGCGCAATGATCGAACGCGGATAGCCGCTGAAACCGAGCATCAGCACCACATCGCAGCGCTGCGACAAATTAATGTGATCGTTCGTGATGCCTGTCGGCGGCCGCATCGGCGAACGCGGACTTGATCGCCCCCACACTGGCGTGGCTCTCCCCTTCCCTGTAAAACGCCCTGGGGCGATTTCTTGATCCGGGGGAACGATGCGTCTGCCGATGCATCCGAAGACAATTGCGATCGCGGTTGCGGTCATCGTGGGTTCGTTCGTGGTCAGCCTGAAGGTCTTTGACTTCGTGGCGCCGCGCGAGGTGCGCGCACCCACGCTGGTCGAACTGCCGCCGCTGCCGCCGGCGCCGCGCGCGTCCACCGTGATGGCGCCGGTTGCAATTGCGCTGTCGGCAATCCGCGACGCGGCCGATCGCAGCGCACCGCGGAGCTTCAACGGCAAGGCCGACAACCCGATCTCGCAGATCCTGGAGAATGCCGACATCGGCTGGACCGCCTCGCGCGGGCCGATCACCGCCACCGGCGCGCAGGACGTCTTGTCGCTGGCGACACCGCTGACCGGAACGCTCAACGTGACCGGCTCGCTGTCGGCGAAGGCGACCGGCGCGGTCGGAGATGCGCTGGGCAGCCTGCTCGGCGGCAACGTCGCCAAGCAGATCGGCGGCATCAACATCAAGAACCTCAACGCCAACGCCGAGATCAAGGGCAACGTCACCATCACCGCGCGGCCGAAGCTCGCCGCCGCCTGGCGCATCGAGCCGAACCTCGCGGCGCAGGTCAATCTCGGCGACACCAGCCTTACCGCCGCCGGCGCCCGCATCAGCGTGCCGGCACAGGTCAAGCCGCTCATCGACAAGAACGTCGCCGAACAGATCACGCTGGTGCAGGCGCGCTTGCGCAACGACCCGACGCTCGAACAGAACGCGCGCGTGCAATGGGCCAAGGCCTGCCGCTCGATCCCGCTGCAGGGAACCAGTGCCGGTTCGACAATGCCGCCGCTGTGGCTGGAGGTGCGGCCGACGCGGGCGATTGCCGCACAGCCGCGCGTCGATGCTTCGGCGATAACGCTGACGATCGGTATCGAAGCCGAGACCCGTATCACGCCGGGCGAGACCAAGCCGGCCTGCCCGTTCCCCGCCACCATCTCCATCGTGCCGCCGACGGCGGGACATGTTTCGATCGGCGTGCCTGTCGACATGCCGTTCACCGAGGTCAACAAGATCCTCGAAGGGCAGTTCGCCGGAAAGACCTTTCCGGAGGATGGCTCGGGCGCCGCCGACGTCACCGTCAAGCGCGCCAGCGTTGCAGCTTCCGGCGATCGCCTGCTGATTTCGCTGCTGGTGAATGCAAAGGAGAAGGCGAGCTATTTCGGTTTTGGCGGCGAGGCCAATGTGCACATCTGGGGCCGGCCCGTGCTGGATCAGGCGCAGCAGACGTTGCGCCTGACCGACATCCAGCTTGCCGTCGAGTCCGAAGCCGCCTTCGGACTGCTCGGCGCCGCAGCCCGCGCGGCCATGCCGCAGCTACAGAAGGCGCTGGCAGAGAAGGCAACCGTCGACCTCAAGCCGTTCGTCAGCAACGCGCAGAAGAAGATCGCGGCCGTGATCGCGGACTTCCAGAGGAATGAGAACGGCGTCCGCGTCGCGGCCCAAATCGACAAGCTGCGGCTCGCCGACATCGCCTTCGATTCAAAGACGCTGCGCGTGATCGCGGAAGCCGAAGGCGCGATCAACGTCTTCATCAGTTCGCTGCCGGGGCTGTGATGAGGCGACGGAACCTGGTCGTGTCATTGCGAGGAGCGCAGCGACGAAGCAATCCATCATGCCGCGAGAAAGGTATGGATTGCTTCGCTGCGCTCGCAATGACGATTCGAGCGATGACGTATCAAGATCGCATCAATCCTCGAACTTGAACGAGACGTTCACCTTGGCGCGGTACGCCTCGATCTCGCCCTTGGCGTCCAGTTGCAGATCGAGCTTGACGATCTCGGCGACGCGAAGGTCGCGCAACGATTTGCCCGCGCGGCTGACCGCCGCAGCCGCGGCCTTCTCCCAGGATTCCTTGCTGGTGCCGACCAGTTCGATGACCTTGTAGACGCTCTCAGCCATTTCGGTCCTCCTGTTGATATCAGGCAGGACGCAGGACGCTCCTGCCGCGGCTCAACCTAACATCGGAATGTGCCCGCGAACAGGATGCGATGCACGCAGCTGCAGCACGCGCCCGCGATCAGAAGCCACCCCAATAAGGCGGCATGCCGTAATAGCGATGCAGCTCCGCTTCCTTGTCACGATCGCCCCAGTCGAAGTCCTTGTCGGCACGGAACGACGGCGCGCGCTTCAGTTCTTCATTGCTGACGTCGAGTTCGTAGGCCTCGAACTTCGTGTTATAGCGAAGCCGTCCCCACGGCAGCGGCAGCAGATTGGCGCCGATGCCGAGAAAGCCGCCGAAGCTCAAGATCGCGTAGGACACTTTACCGGTGACCTTGTCGATCATCAGCCGTTCGACATGGCCGATCATGTCTCCATTCGGCCGGCGTACCGCGGTGCCCTCGACACGATCGCTTGCGATCAGCTGATGCGGCGCGGCCATGACGTCGATTGCCATTGCACCCTCCACACGTCGGATGAAAGGGAAGCAACGTCGAAATGCCCGTCCAGTTCCCGCATTGCAAAATGGCATGGCGATGCGGCGGCGCTGCACGACTGGCAGCGCCGCGGTGTGATCGTTGATGTGAATTGCCGGCCGCCCACAGCCGGCCGTCGGCAGACTGAATGGTTCAGGCCGCGAGTGAATCCGGATGGGTTTCTTCGTAGATGGCGATCGCTTCGAAGCGATAGTCGCAGGCGCGGCAGAACCAGAGGAACGACGTGCGGCCCGGGCTGCTTTCGACCCAGTCGGGTCGCGGGATCAGCTTGCCGCACTGCGCGCAGGGGTTTCCACGGGGCAAATAGCCGGAATCGAGTCGAGCCATAGGCGCATCTCCCTTCGGACTTTTGTTCTGATTTTGTCGTTTGATTGATGAGACAGCTTTGCTGTCAAAACGCACGCTTTTACGCTCGGAATTTTCTTTACACCTTGACTGTGTCCTTTGCACGCGATTCCTGCGCGTCGACGCGACGCAGATAATTTTGCGCTGGCGCAATGCACAGCTCACACAACGTAGCATTGCCGCTGTGCCATTCCTGAACGATGGCAACTGCTTGCACAACTGGCCGCAATGCTGCCGTCTTTTCGCCGCACCGCCGCCCGCTGGCCTCACTAGTCCGAGGATGCAAATCCCGTTCGCCGAGAAATAATTTGATGAAAATTTTGCTTAACCTGACGCTCGCAGCCACCGCCGCGCTGCTGCTTTCACCCGAAGCCAATGCGCAGAGCCGCGCGCAGTATGAAAGCATGGTCGCGACGCATGCCAGCGCCAACAACGTGCCGGAAGCGCTGGTGCATCGCGTGATCGTGCGGGAGAGCAAGTATCATCCGCACCTGGTCGGGCGCGGCGGCACCATCGGGCTGATGCAGATCAAGCTCCCGACCGCGCGCGGCCTCGGCTACACCGGCGACGCCGCGGGCCTGCGCGATCCCAACACCAACCTCACCTGGGGCGTCAAATATCTCGCCGGCGCCTATCGCGCCGCCAACGGCGATCACAGCCGCGCCGTGCGCTATTATGCGAGCGGCTATTACTACGCCGCCAAGCGCCAGCGGCAGCAGGGCCCGCTGCAGATCGCGCCCGTGCTGGCGAGTGCAAAGTCGAAAAGCGTCCCGGCGCCGGCTCCCGTTGACGCGAACGCGATGCAGACTGCGAAGTAGTGCCCGTGTCCCGGGCGCAGTGCCGCGCGTGAGCGCTGCGCCGCAGAACCGCGACCATTGCTGCCACCCCACCCAGGCCCCGGCTCAGCAGCGCACCGCTTTCGCGCTGCGCTGCGTCCTGGGCGCGAATGCAGTGCAGTTCCGCGCACGGCCGCGTTGACACCCCGCCTCAAGGGCTTACATTAGACCTGTTCCGAGGGGTGCTCCGTGAGGAGCTGAGATACCGCACGCTTGGGCCGGCTACTTCAAGGTAGAGGGTCCTGGACCGCGGTGACCCTTTGAACCTGATCCGGGTCATGCCGGCGAAGGGACAGGGATGTACCAGAAGTCAGATTTGCGGGGGGATTCCCCCGTTTCCATCATCGGCGCGGGCATTGCCGGCGCATGGCAGGCGTTGCTGTTCGCACAGGCCGGCCACGCCGTCACCCTGTACGAGCGCAGTGACGCCGAGATGACGCTTTCCACCAGCCATTGGGCCGGCGGCATGCTGGCGCCGTGGTGCGAGGCCGAGACCTCGGAACCGGTGATCGGCCGGCTCGGCGTCCGCTCGCTCGACCTGTGGCGCCAGCATTTCCCCGACACCCCGTTCAACGGCTCGCTGGTGGTGGCGCATGCGCGCGACCGCGCCGATTTCGAACGCTTTGCCCGCCTCACCAGCGGCCACCGGCGCCTCGACGCGCGGGGTTTGAGCGAACTCGAACCGTCGCTGGACGGCCGTTTCCGCGACGGGCTGTTCTATCCTGACGAGGGCCATGTCGAGCCGCGCGGCGTGCTCCCCGAGCTGCACGCCCGCATCGAGGCCGCCGGCGGCACCATAAAATTCGACAGCGAGATGGATGCGGAAGACCTCGACGGCATCGTTATCGACTGCCGTGGCCTGTCCGCGCGCGACGCGCAGCCGGAACTGCGCGGCGTCAAGGGCGAGATGATCATCGTCGAGACCAGCGAGGTCGAGCTGTCGCGCCCGGTGCGGCTGATCCATCCGCGCTGGCCGCTTTATGTCATCCCGCGCGGCGACAGCAGATTCATGCTGGGCGCGACCTCGATCGAGGCCGAGGACACCGGCGTCAGCGTCCGCTCGGCGCTGGAGCTTCTGGGCGCGGCCTACGCCGTGCACCCGGCCTTTGCCGAGGCGCGCATCGTCGAGTTCGGCTCGGGGCTGCGCCCGGCCTTCCCGGATAATCTGCCGCGGATCACGGTCGGCAAAAACAGGATCGCCGTGAACGGGCTCTACCGCCACGGCTTCCTGCTGGCGCCCGCGCTGGCAGAGCTGACGCTAGCCTATGTGCAGCGCGGCGCGATCGACAATGAGGTGATGCGATGCGTGTGATCGTCAACGGCGAGGTGCGGGAGATCGCCTCCGAGCGCGTCGACGCGCTGCTATCAGAGCTCGAATACGAAGGCTCGCATTTCGCGATCGCCGTGAATTACGACGTGCTGCCGAAAAGCCGCTGGGCCGAGACGGCGCTGAAGGCCGGCGACGAGATCGAGATCATCACGCCGCGGCAGGGAGGGTGATGGTGATGAGTACACGCTCTCTCAACCCGTCGTCCCTGCGAACGCAGGGACCCATAGCCACCGGCGTTCGCGTTGACGAAAGGTCTCTGCCACCGCGCCCCATCGACAGGGCACGGCGTATGGGTCCCTGCGTTCGCAGGGACGACGAGGTGGGTTGCAAGCCGATGCCACACACTCCGCTGTCATCGCCCGGCTTGACCGGGCGACCCAGTACGCGGCGGCCCATCGGTTCAATCACGGCATTCCCGGCGTACTGGATCCCCGCCTTCGCGGGGATGACGAGTGATGGTGTGGGGACCACGAAGTCATTTGAGGAGACAGCGACACCATGCTGAACTTCTACGGCAAGACCTTTTCCTCCCGCCTGCTGATCGGCAGCGCGCTGTATCCCTCGCCTGCGATCATGCAGGACGCGATCCGCGCGTCGGGGTCCAACATCGTCACCGTGTCGCTGCGGCGCGAGGCCGCCGGCGGCAAGACCGGCGATGCGTTCTGGTCGCTGATCCGCGAACTCGACGTTACCGTGCTGCCGAACACCGCCGGCTGCCGCAGCGTGCGCGACGCGGTGACCACGGCAAAGCTGGCGCGTGAACTGTTCGGCACGCCATGGATCAAGCTGGAAGTGATCGCCGACAACGACACGCTACAGCCCGACGTGGTCGGACTGGTCGAGGCCGCCGATATCCTGATCAAGGACGGCTTTGAGGTGTTCCCCTATTGCACCGAAGACCTTTCAGTCGCGATGCGGCTGGTCGATGTGGGGTGCAAGGTGGTCATGCCGTGGGCCGCGCCGATCGGCAGCGCCAAGGGCATCACCAACCGCGATGCGCTGAAACTGCTGCGCGAGCGCCTGCCCGACATCACGCTGGTGGTCGACGCCGGCCTCGGCGCGCCGTCGCACGCCGCCCACGCGCTCGAACTCGGCTACGATGCGGTGCTGCTCAACACGGCAATCGCCAAAGCCGCCGACCCCGTCGCCATGGCCAAAGCGTTCCGCCTCGGCGTCGAAGCCGGACGCACCGCCTACGAGGCCGGGCTGATGGAAGCCCGCGACTTCGCCTCCCCCTCAACCCCAGTCATCGGGACCCCGTTCTGGCATGCCGTATCCTGATCGATTTTACCCCGTCGTCGACAGTGTCGCCTGGGTGGCGCGGCTGGCGCTGCTCGGCGTCGGCACCATCCAGTTGCGTGCCAAGGAGCTCAACGAGTCCGAGGCGCTGCAGATCGTGACCGACGCGCTCGAAGTCATCAAGGGCACCGACGCCAAGCTCGTGGTCAACGACTACTGGCGCGCCGCGATCGTCGCCGGCGCGAAGCATCTCCATCTCGGCCAGGAAGATCTCGTCGACGCTGACCTCGCCGAGATCCGTAAAGCGGGCTTGACGCTCGGCATCTCCACCCATGACGACGAGGAGCTTGCGACCGCGCTTGCCGCGAAGCCCGACTACATCGCGCTCGGTCCGATCTTCCCGACCACGCTGAAATCGATGCGCTTCGCACCGCAGGGCATTCCCAAGATCACCGAGTGGAAGAAGCGCGTCGGCAACATCCCGCTGGTCGCGATCGGCGGCATCAAGTTCGAACAGTCCGCGGAGATTTTTGCGGCAGGCGCGGACTCGATCGCCGTCGTCAGCGACGTCACTCAGAACGCCGACCCCGACGCGCGGGTGCGGCAGTGGCTTGGCCAGAGCGCGGAGGCCGCGTGATATTCACTGTTCGAAGGCCCGCGCCATTTGTTCCGCCGTCATCGCCCGGCTTGACCGGGCGATCCAGTACGCCGCGGCCCCTCCGTCTTACCGCACAGCCTCTGGGATACTGGATCCCCGCTTTCGCGGGGATGACAGCGGTGGCCATTTCTCGCTCAGCGATACCAACGAACTAGAATAAGGAGGATAACGCATGAACATCCGCTCCAATCCCGACACCACCCTGCCCGCCGTCACCACAGGTCCCCTCACCTCATCGCGAAAGATCTTCGCCACCCCCGATGCCGCGCCGGACCTGCGCGTGCCCTTGCGCGAGATCATCCTGAGCGAAGGCGCGGGCGAGCCGAACCTGCCGGTCTACGACACCTCCGGCCCCTACACCGATCCGGCCGTCACCATCGACGTCAACGCCGGCCTCTCGCGCAACCGTCTTGCCTGGGTCAAGGAGCGCGGCGGCGTCGAGGAATATGAGGGCCGCGAGATCAAGCCGGAAGACAACGGCAATGTCGGCGCATCCCACGCCGCAAAGGCCTTCACCGCGCACCACAAGCCGCTGCGCGGCCTCGACGGCCACAAGATCACGCAGCTCGAATTCGCCCGCGCCGGCATCATCACGAAAGAGATGATCTACGTCGCCGAGCGCGAAAACCTCGGCCGCAAGCAGCAGCTCGAGCGTGCGGAGGCAGCCCTTGCCGACGGCGAAAGCTTTGGCGCGGAAGTCCCCGCGTTCATCACGCCGGAGTTCGTCCGCAGCGAAATCGCGCGCGGCCGCGCCATCATCCCCTGCAACATCAACCATGCAGAGTTGGAGCCGATGATCATCGGCCGCAACTTCCTGACCAAGATCAACGCCAACATCGGAAACTCCGCCGTGACCTCGTCGGTGGAGGAAGAGGTCGACAAGATGGTGTGGGCGATCCGCTGGGGCGCCGACACCGTGATGGACCTCTCGACCGGCCGCAACATCCACACCACCCGCGAATGGATTCTTCGAAATGCGCCGATCCCGATCGGCACCGTTCCCATTTACCAGGCGCTGGAGAAGTGCGAAGGCGATCCCGTCAAGCTGACATGGGAGCTCTACAAGGACACGCTGATCGAGCAGTGCGAACAGGGCGTCGACTATTTCACCATCCACGCCGGCGTGCGCCTGCCCTACATCCACCTCACCGCCAACCGCGTCACCGGCATCGTTTCGCGCGGCGGCTCGATCATGGCCAAGTGGTGCCTGGCGCATCACAAGGAGAGCTTCCTCTACACCCACTTCGACGAGATCTGCGACCTCATGCGCAAGTATGACGTCTCGTTCTCGCTCGGCGACGGCCTGCGCCCCGGCTCGATCGCGGATGCCAACGACCGCGCGCAATTTGCAGAACTCGAAACACTCGGCGAGTTGACAAAAATCGCGTGGGAAAAAGGCTGCCAGGTCATGATCGAAGGTCCCGGCCACGTGCCGATGCACAAGATCAAGATCAACATGGACAAGCAGCTCAAGGAATGCGGCGAAGCCCCGTTCTACACTTTGGGCCCGCTGACGACCGACATCGCGCCGGGCTACGACCACATCACCTCAGGGATCGGCGCCGCCATGATCGGCTGGTTCGGCTGCGCCATGCTCTGCTACGTCACGCCGAAGGAGCATCTCGGCCTGCCCGACCGCAACGACGTCAAGGTCGGCGTCATCACCTACAAGATCGCCGCCCACGCCTCGGATCTCGCCAAGGGCCACCCCGCCGCGCAACTGCGCGACGACGCGCTCTCGCGTGCTCGGTTCGACTTCCGCTGGACCGACCAGTTCAACCTCGGCCTCGATCCGGACACGGCAAAAAGCTTCCACGACGAAACGCTGCCGAAGGAAGCCCACAAGGTCGCCCACTTCTGCTCGATGTGCGGCCCAAAGTTCTGCTCGATGAAGATCACCCAGGACGTGCGGGATTACGCAGCAACGCTGAACGACCCGGCGAGCGTGGGGATGAGCGTGTCAGGCACCATCGAGGACGGCATGGCGTCGATGAGCGCCAAGTTCAAGGAGATGGGTAGCAACGTGTATCTGGACGCGGAGAAGGTGAAGGAGAGTAATCGGGTGCTGTGAGGCGCCGCTCCCTCCGCGTCGTGCCCGGGCTCGACCCGGGCATCCATCAAAATTCGAGGGCCGGGCGAGAGCCCGGCTCTTTCACGTTACGGCGAACGTCGTCCGCTTAATTCGGTCACGTCCGGGGCTGACGAAAATCCCGCATGTCGCTAAACTCACGCGGGCTACACCCCAGTTGATCGAAGGTGCCTCATGCCCGTCAAACACTTCCCCCCACCCGCCGGCATCAAAGCCCCGCCGCTCTCGTTCGCCACCCGCGTCGGCGATCTGCTCTTCATCTCCGGCATCCCCGGTTTCGATGCCAACGGCGACCTCCCCGACGGCTTCGAGGCGCAGTTCGCCAATGTCGTCGTCAACATCAGGCGCGTGCTGGACGAAGCCGGTGCGACGTTCCGCGATCTCGCCAAGGTCAACGTGCTGCTGACGCGCGCGGGCGACGTCGCCACGATGAACAAGCTCTATGCGGAAGCGTTCGGGCCGGCGCCCTATCCGGCGCGCACGACCTGCGTGGTGCTGGCGCTGCCGAACCCTGCGATGCTGATCGAGATCGAGGGCGTGGCGGCGCTGAAGGGGTAGCCTCAACGTCCCCGTCATTCCGGGGCGCGCCTTTTGGCGCGAGCCCGGAATCCATCTAGCCGCACTCAAGCCGTGAAATGGATTCCGGGCTCGACGCTTCGCGTCGCCCCGGAATGACGACTTTTCGCAACCGGCGCTATGGGTTGCTTCGCCTTGCGCGCAACGAGAATTTTGCTGCTCAGTTGCGGCAAACCAACCCGACGGGCAAATCACTTCTGATTTTCCGAAATGTCGTCAAGCCCGCGAATCAAAAATATTCCGCTTAACCCGCAGGCCAAATCAGTGCCAGAATCCGCGCGTCTCACCCGAACGAGGGGCGTGCGCACGTCACGAGCGCGCGGTGGGATGCGGTGGACGCGGAAGGCGCGAGACGCAAGCGCATGAAGCGTACGGCGAAGTCGTGTGGTTCTGACGTCGCGGTGCTGGCGTCAAGTTGCGCAAAGGTTCACGCCTCGCGCGGCGACGGAGGCAAAAGAGCCGTTCTCCGGGAAGAGCACGAAGTAAGCCGTAAAGCCACTGCGCAGGGAAGGCCGGAGTGTTTCCGCTGAACCTGTATGCTCGTGTGCGCATTCTCCATACCATTGCGCACGGGACCGCGGGTGCAGCGTGCACCCGGTCTTCCCTGCGCCCTCCAGTTTTGAGGGCGGAACGAAACCTACAGCTCGGGCGCTATCCGTGCCGCGGGAATGCTGACTCGCATCCGCACGCTGTTTGACAATTGAATCGGAAACTCATCCCACGTCGTCCCTGCGAACGCAGGGACCCATACCGCGTGATCTCTCGACAAGGCAGAGTCGCAGACGCTCATCGCAAAATCACCACCTGTGGTTATGGGTCCCTGCGTTCGCAGGGACGACGCGGAGAGATCATCGCCCCACCCCCCATTAACCTTTCATTAACCAAACGCGCCCACCTTCGCCCTACGGCGGGGGCCGTGATTCCTGATGCTTCTGCTCCGCGTTTCGGGGCTGGCGTTGAGTCGGGAGGTGTTGATGCCCCAAGTTGATGTTGGCGAGTACCTTGGCGGGTACCGTGACCTTTATGTCGGCGCGGACTGTTTCGCCGCCCCGGAGATTCCGCAGCCGGAGTCTCACACCCTCTCACCCCGCGAAATCGTGCCCATGCTGATCGGCTCCACGGTCGAGGCGATCGAGCGCGAGCTCGTGCTGCAGACGTTGGCGCGGTTCGACGGCAACCGCACCCACGCCGCGCGCGTGCTCGGGCTTTCGGTGCGCACGATGCGGAACAAGATCCGTCAGTATGCGATTGACGGACGCGACATTCCGGCGCCGAGCTAGGCCGCGCCCAACGACGCCAGCTCGCGCGCAAGGTTTTCGCGGGCCTGACGGTCATAGGTCGCGGCGAAACCGGCATCGGGATAGATGACCGGCCGGGCGGCGAACAGGCCGAGCACCCTGGCGCGACCGGTACGATAGTCAGGCTCCGGCACGTGGATGAATTCCTGCCGGATCGCCGCGGCATAGGCGTCGTAGCGCGACGGCTCCGCGCCCAGGATGCTGAGATCGATCGAGATCAGGAGCGCGCCCAGGCGATCACCGGGCTGGACGTGATGCGTCCTGGTCAGGCGGATCAGGCGGCCGACTTCGCGGGCGATATCCGCGCGGACCTGCGCCTCAGCCAGTTGCGCGCTGAGTTCCTCGTTGTCCGCCCTGGTCGCGTCGTAGACGACATCGTGCCACCAGATGGCTTCGTTGAGAATTTCGCGCTCGGTAGCGGAAAGATTCTCGACGCGTACGAGCGCGGCGAGACAGTCTTCGATATGCGTCAAGTTGTGATAGTGGCGGCCCGGCGCGGTGTAGGCGGCAACCAGTTCGTCGCGGCTCATCGCCAGGCCCCATCGCCTACCGCATCGTGATCGCGAGACCGCTGAGATCCGCGTTCGCCATCAGTCCTACCTGGTGTCCGGTCAGTTCCAGCACCGCGCCCTTCTGGTTGGTCAGCACGATGGCGCGCGCGCCGCGGCCGATGGCAAGGCCCGCGCCCGCCGCGCCATAGACGCCGGCGACATCGGACGGGCGCCAGATGTTGCTGACGCGGCCGCGCAGGATCGTCTTGGAACCGCCGAACACGAAGCCGTAGTCGAGTCCGCCGGTCGACAACGCATATCGCCGGCCGCGGAAGTCGAGCACGCCGGAGCCGCCGGAACCGCCAATGACCCATCCCGCCTTGTAGATCGTGAGTTGCACGAAACCTTCATCGGCATACGAGGCGGAGGACAGCATGGTGCCGGCAAACGCGATCAGCGCGACCAGGGCAACACGAAGGGCGGATATCATCTTCATCAAATTCTCTCCCGGAGACAGTGTGGGGCGGACCCGGCGCGATTGGATTTGAGTCGCGGCCGGTCACTTGTAGCCGATCGGGCGGCTCAAGACAGCGCCTTCGTACCTTTGACGATGCATGGCGGGCCAGCACATCAACACGAATGCGACACAATTCGATCAATATCCACCGCGAGGCGAACGCTGCGTATGCAAAATAATATCGGCCCTGTGAATTGCCTTACCCTCGGCAGGGATCATATTGCGCTAATCCCCCGCCCGGCGGTTTTCGAAAGCGGGTGGCCATCAAGAATATCGGCGGGTCGTGGGGCGCGCCGCTGCCGTTTCCAGCGAGGCAGCGGCGCGCCAGCGGGATACCTCATCCCCACCTTGTGCCCGCCGCAGCGCTTGCTATCCTCTGTCAAAATCAAAAGCAGAGGAAACGTCGCATGCCCCTTCTCGAAAACCATATTGCCGTCGTCACCGGCGCAGGCTCCGGCATCGGGCGCGCGATCGCTCACGGATACGCCCGCGAAGGTGCGCGCGTGGTGCTGCTCGACCGGGACGAGAAGGCCGCGGCGGAAGCGGCAAAGGAAATCCGCGACGCCGGCGGCAAGGCCGAGAGTTTTGCGCTCGATGTCGCAAGGCGCGAGGATTGCGTTGCGATGGCCAAGCAAATTGCCGACGAGGTCGGCCAGGTCTCGATCCTCGTCAACAATGCCGGCATCGTCCGCCGCAACGGCATGCTGGGCGCGGCCGAGACCGTCATCAAGGATTGGGAAGACATCATCGCGATTAACCTCACCGGCGTTTTCAACGTGACGCACGCGTTCCTCGCGCCCCTGCGCGCCAGCAAGGGCCGCATCGTCAATATCGGCTCGATCCAGTCGATCGTGCACGTGCGCACGCCGAGCTCGCCGGCCTATACGGCTTCCAAGCACGGCGTGCTCGGCTTCACCAAGGCGCTCGCCGCCGAACTCGGCAAGGAAGGCGTCCGCGTCAACGCCATCGGCCCGGGCTTCATCGCAACGCCGCTGAACGCCAACGCCCGCGCCACCAATCCGGAGCTGGTGAAGACCTTCCTCGACCATACCCCGCTCGGCCGCGCCGGCACCGCGGAAGACATCGTCGGCCCCGCGATCTTCCTCGCCTCGGATCTCTCCGCCTATGTCTCCGGCGAGATCGTGATGGTCGACGGCGGCTACCGGGCGGTGTGATGTCCAACGCCCCGCATTTCGACATCGATATCCCGAGCTTCTGGGCCGATCCCTACCCCGCGCTGGCGAAGATGCGAAAGGAGGCGCCGATCGCGTTCGTTCCGCAGCTCGGCTCGACGGTGTTCACGCGGCGCGACGATATCTTCACGCAGGAGAAGCGCATCGACGTGTTCTCCTCGCACCAGCCGAACGGGCTGATGAACGTGCTGATGGGGCACAACATGATGCGCAAGGACGGCGATGCGCACATGAGCGAACGACAGGCGATGTTTCCCGCGGTGTCGCCGCGCACGGTGCGCGACACCTGGGTCAGGCAGTTTCAGGCTCATGCCGACCGCATCCTCGATGAGCTCGCGCCGAAGGGCGAAGCCGATCTCTGTAAAGCGTTCGCGCTGCCGCTGTCGGCGGAGTGCCTGAAAGACATCACCGGGCTGACCAACATGCGCTTCCAGGACATGGACGCATGGTCGCAGGCGATGATCGACGGCATCGCCAACTACACCGGCAACAAGGAAGTCGAGGCGCGCTGCCATGCGGCAACCGCCGGCATCGATGCGGCGATCGACGACATGATCCCCGTGGTGAAAAAGCACCCGAACACGTCGATCCTCAGCGTGCTGCTCGCCGCCGGCCAGCCCATCGAAAGCATCCGCGCCAACATCAAGCTCGCGATCTCGGGCGGCCAGAACGAGCCGCGGGATGCGATCTCAGGCGCGATCTGGGCGCTGCTGACGCATCCCGAACAGCTCGCGCTGGTTCAGGCCGGCAAAGCAAAATGGCTCGACGTGTTCGAGGAGTATGCGCGCTGGATTGCGCCGATCGGGATGTCGCCGCGCCGCGTCGCAAAGCCGTGGTCGTTCGGCGGCGTCGAGTTCGCGCCTGAGGACCGCGTGTTCTTCATGTTCGGCTCGGCCAATCGCGACGAGGCCTGCTTTGCCGAGCCCGATCGGTTCGACATCACCCGCGACACCCAGAAGAGCATCGCCTTCGGCGCCGGTCCGCATTACTGCGCCGGCGCGTTTGCTTCCCGCGCCATGGTCGCCGACGTCGCGTTGCCGGGTGCGTTCGCGCGGCTGAAGGGCTTGCGGCTGGACGAGCGCGAACCGGTGCGGATCGGCGGCTGGGCGTTCCGCGGCCTGCTCAATCTGCCGGTGACGTGGGAAGCGGGTTGATCAGCTCTCGCCTGCCGGCGCGGACCAACTCGAATGATCAGCCATCAAGCGGCAGCAGCCGCATACGCCGGAACGACCAGTGCATGGCGCGATACCAGAAATAGCCGGCGACCGCGCCGCAAACCGAGAGGATGACGATGTTGGCGGGATGATATTCCCCGCTCCACCACAGCATGCCGCCGATCCAGAAGATCGTGAAAGCAACCGCGCTGAGCTTCAACCGCCTGGCCTGGTCCATGAAAAATCTCCGATGGCTGATAGTTGATGCCATCATGCGTGGCCTCGCCGCGCTGAACCGTGAGCTTCCTCACGCGGACCCGTCGTCAGCCGAACCGCGCCCGCGAGCGCTCCCTCGCCTTTTCGGCCTCGACCTCGCGGTCGCGCGCCGGAGCATTGGTTTGCAGCGACGCCAGCAGCCGCCGCGCGCTGTCGGAGACTTCAGTGACGGCGCGGTTGAAGGCTTCGGCATTGGCCTGCGACGGCGAGTTGAAGCCGGAAAGCTTGCGCACGAATTGCAGCGCCGAGGCATGGATTTCCGCATGCGTCGCCGGCGGATCGAAATTGAACAGTGTCTTGATGTTGCGGCACATGGTTCCTCACTTACGCAAATTTCAACGGCAGCCCCGTGACCCAAGGACGAACGGCCGGTGCAAAATCCGACATCCTGGCCTATTCTGTCAGCCCTGTCGGTACCTGCAACCAGCGAGTTCCCGATGACCCACGTGACCTACAAGATCGTCGAACATGACGGCGGCTGGGCCTATACCGTCAACGGCGCATTCTCCGAGCCGTTTCCAAACCGCGCTGCGGCGCTCGCCGCCGCACGGCGCGCCGCCGCGGAGCAACGGGTGCCGGGCCGCACCGAAATGATCGAATACGAAACCTCGGACGGCCGGTGGCATTCGGAAACCGCGGCCGGCAATGACCGGCCGGAGACCGAAGTGGAAGGCTAGACGAAGGCGGCGGACGCGCCCGCGAGTACAGGAGCAACACCGCGGAGGATCGGATGCGAAGCTGGCGCGCTTCGTTTTGCCCGCATGCCTGTCGATGCTGGCGAGCGGAGCTAATGACGCGAAAACGTCGGGATGATAGTCTGGCCAAAAATCGACCGGAGGATGCCTGTGACCGACTTTGCCGTCAGCGACCTTGCTACGATCTATCCTGCCCCGACGCCGCGCGTGATCGCGAAGGCACGGCCTGAGATCGACGTTCACGCCAGAAAATTCATCGGCATGTCGCCGTTCTGCGTGCTGGCCACGTCGGGCTCGGACGGCAGCGTCGATGCATCGCCGCGCGGCGGCAATCCCGGCTTCATCCACGTCGGCGGTCCAAACCTGCTGCTGATGCCCGATCGTTCCGGCAACAACCGCATCGACAGTTTTCGCAACGTCGTCGAGGGTTCGGGCTTCGTGCACCTGATCTTTTTCGTGCCCGGGATCGACGAGACGCTGCGCGTCGGCGGCACGGGCAATGTCACGGTGGATCCGGAGTTGATGGCGTCGATGGTGGAGTTCGGCAAGCCGCCGCGCGCGGTGCTGCGCATCGACGTCAAGGAAGTCTACTTCCACTGCGGCAAGGCGCTGATGCGCTCGAAACTCTGGGCGGGCGACAGGGTCGAACGCGCGGTGATGCCGAGCATCGGCGAGATGATCCATGATCAGACCGGCCTCGGCGAGCGCGAGAGCCAGGAGATCGTCTACGAGCGCTACAAGACGCAGTTATGATGAAAACACCCTCCCCTGGAGGGCATGGCAATCGCATATGAGACCCAAGGTGCAGCGACATCGGCGCTGCGCTCCCTCTCCCGCTTGCGGGGGAGGGTTGGGGTGGGGGTGCTTCAGCATCGGGATCTCTGTGTGGAGAGAGCCCCCACCCGCCGCGCCCTTCGAGCGCGTCGGCCTAAGAGCGAGCTTCGCTCGTCTCGACCCCGCAAGCGGGAGAGGCGAACCGAGCCAGCCGATAAACCTCGTGAACACCATATGCGATTACCCTGCCCGCAGGCGGGAGAGGTAAGAACGTCAGTCCCCGCTCTCCAACCCACCCACATGCTTCTGGGTATAGAGCTCAAGCCCGATACGCCCGATCAGGTCGAGCTGGGTTTCGAGGAAATCGATGTGATGCTCCTCGTCCTTCATCAGCTTCTCGAACAGGTCGCGCGACACATAGTCCTTGACGCTGTGGCAATGCGTTGCGGCTTCCTGATAGAGGGTGCGCGCAGCGATCTCGGAGGCGAGGTCGCATTCGATGATTTCCTTGACGTTCTGGCCGATGCGGAGCGGATCGAGCACCTGCATGTTGGGAAAGCCGTCCAGGAACAGGATCCGGTCGGTGAATTTGTCGGCGTGCTCCATCTCCTCGATGGATTCCTTGCGCCAGACCTTGGCCATTTCCAGCAGGCCCCAATTGTTGAGAAGCCGGTAGTGCAGCCAGTACTGGTTGATCGCCGTGAGCTCGCTGCGCAGGCCCTTGTTGAGATAATCGATGACTTTGGGATCGCCCTGCATGGTTGCACTCCGGATTTCGGGGCCAGAAACCGGCCCGCCACTGAATTTAGAATGTTTCTAAATCAGTTTTCAGCCCAGAGCAACCTCGCCGCGGAAAAAGTGGTGGGAATGCCAAAACTCAGCGGAATTAACGCGTTCTCAGCAGGCGGCGAGCGCGAACGTCTGGGTAACGTCCTGCGCCGGCTCATCATTTGCCGCGTGACGGCTGTGCGGACAGCCCGAGCAGCACTCCTTGGCGCAGGCGCCCAGCGCTTCATCGATAATGGTCTTGATGGTGCGCGCGCATCTGCCGCATTCGGCGCTGCAGCCGAGGCAACCGTAAATCTGCTTTGCATTTCGCGGCAGGTCCGAAGCTGCACTCACGGCATTTCGGACATCGTGGTCGCTCAGGACGTTGCAGGAACAGACGATCATGAAACCGGTAGAGCCCTTGGGTGATACGTCTTTATCGATATTCAACTGCGCGCCTGGATGCAAAAGGAAATGCCGTATTTTGTAGCAATTCCAAACTGATGCGCGGCATACTCTGGAATGAATCTAAACTGTGCGGATTGCGGCAGATCAAAAATACCGGCGGTTCTCTCGCAGAATTTTCAGCGTTAATCGCCGCTCCGCCACCGTCGCCTTCCCGATATCGTCGCTCGTCGCCAATTGAGGTGCGCCCGTTCATTGAACATTCAAGCGAAATGTGGAACTTTTGCCGGGACAGACTGCTTCGATGCTGTCCTTTTTGATTTACGAGAAAGGTAAGGCCATGAAGAAGACTTTGATGGCGCTTGGCGCTGCCGCCGTGCTGGCCGTTTCGGCCGTGGCGATGCCGGCGCCCGCCCATGCGCAGCGCGGTGTTGCGGCAGGCGTCGCTGCCGGATTGATCGGAGGCGCGATCGTCGGCGGCGCGATCGCCTCCCAGCGCAACTATTACGGCCCGGGCTATTATGGCCCCGGATATGGATATGGCGGCGGTCCGGCCTATGTGGTCGATCCCGGCTACGGACCGGAATGCGTCTGGCAGCGGCAGCGCTTCTGGGACGGCTATGGCTGGCGCGTCCGCAGCGTCAGGGTTTGCGACTAGCAAACGCTGTCCGCCGTTCACCTTCATTAAATCGAACCCAACACCCCGGAAACCCACTGGTTTTCCGGGGTGTTGAACTCTTTGTGGCCCGAAAAAACCGTTTTTTTCAGCCATCAAAAGAAACGTTTACTTTCGATTGACCCTTGTGCGCTCTTTTGGCGAAACGGCGGTTCGAAACAGCGTGTAAGTCACCTCTAAACCCGGCGCCAGGCGGCGCCTCCCAGGAGAGCCCAGGACATGAAGAAGACATTTGCTGCCTTGGTCGCGGTTGCAACGATTGCCGGTTCGCTCGCGGCAACCCCCGCCAGCGCACAGCGCGGTGTTGCCGCGGGCGTGGCAGCCGGCCTGCTCGGCGGCGCCATCATCGGCGGCGCGATCGCCTCCAGCCGCCCGGCCTATGGCGGCCCGGTCTACGTGGAAGAAGCGCCCTACCCGGCGTGCCGCATGGTGCGCGAGCGCTTCTGGGACGGCTACGACTGGCGCTACCGCCGGGTCGAGGTCTGCAACTGATCTGACTACGCTTGCGCCCAGCGGCGCGTGTTGACCCAAAGCCCGGCCAGTCGGCCGGGCTTTTTGTTGGATCAGCGCCCGCCGCTCATCGAACGCAGAACTGCCTCGCTTGGCCAGCAATCGACCTTGAGGCCTGCGGATTTCTGATACGCACCCAATGCCGCGCGGGTCTGCATGCCGGCCTTGCCGTCGAGCTTGTCCTTGTAGAGACCGATCCGCGTCAGATGCCGCTGCATCGCTTCGACATCGGCGGAGCGCAACTGCGTCGTCGCGGTCCACGGCGTTGCGAACGGCTGCGGGTTCATCATGCGGTCGGCGAGATGGCCGACGAACAGCACGTACAGGTCGGAGAAATTGTATTCCTTGATGACGAAGTAATTCTTGGTGGTCAGGAACGCCGGGCCATAGATGCCTTCCACCTGCAACAGCGAGGCCGGCTGCGCCTGCTCGGCTGCGCTCAGTCTCTGCCCGCGCACCGGCACGAAGCCCGCGCGCAGCCATTCGGCGATCGGCTTCGTCACCTCGGGCACGCCCATGGTGCAATCGACATTGGCGGGCGCCTTCACCTCATAGGCCCAGCGCACGCCCGGCTGCCAGCCCTTGTTGACGAGTTGCTGTGCCGCGGAGGCCAGCGCATCCGGCACCGAATTCCAGATGTCGACACGGCCGTCGCCGTCGAGGTCGACGCCGTGCTTGTAATATTCGCCCGGCAGGAACTGCGTGAGGCCGGTTGCGCCAGCCCAGGACGAACGGAAATCCTTCCGCGCCACGGCGCCCTCGCCGAGCAGCTTCAGCGCGAGGATGAACTCGCCCCGGAATTGATCCTTGCGCCGGCCGACATAGGCCTGCGTCGCGACCACGCGCAGCGTGTCGTAAGGCAGCCGGTAGCGGCCGTAATCCGTTTCGCGGCCCCAGATCGCCAGCACGACGCTGGCTGGAACACCGAAGCGCTTTTCGATTTCGCCGAGCGCCGCGCGATGCTTCTGCATCAGCTTCTGGCCCTCGGCCGCCAGCCGCGCGATCGAGGCTTCCTTCACATAGTCGGCCGGCACCTGCACGAATTCCGCCTGCGACGGAGCGCCGGTCGCAGGCCGGCCCGGCAGCAGCAGATCGGGCAGTTTGTAATCCGGTTCGAGACCGCGCGTTTCGCGATCGAACGTCGCGCGCGATACGCCAGCCTGCTGCGCCTCCGGCCACAGCGATGCGATGAACTGGGTGAAGGCGGCTTCGGCAGCGTGCGCCGGGCACACGATGCCCGGCGTAATCGCCGCCAGCATCAGAACCGCAGCTATCAGCCTCTGCCGCAAATCGCGTTCCCGTCGTTCGATACGCCGCCCCTCAATGATGCGAAGCGGCGTGCTTGGCCTGCGCTGTTGAATCATTCGACAGCTTGTCGACATAGGCAATGCCGATCGCCGACAGAATGAAGACCGTGTGGATGATGGTCTGCCACATCACGCCGGCCTCGGTGTAGTTGCTCTTGCCCGACGCCAGATTGCCGGCCTCGATGAAGGTGCGCAGGAGATGGATCGACGAGATGCCGATGATCGCCATCGCCAGCTTGATCTTCAGCACGCTGGCGTTGACGTGGCTGAGCCATTCCGGCTGGTCGGGATGGCCTTCCAGATTGAGCCGCGAGACGAAGGTCTCGTAGCCGCCGACGATGACCATCACCAAGAGGTTGGAAATCATCACCACGTCGATCAGGCCCAGCACCAGCAGCATGATCTGCTGCTCGCTGAAATCGAAGGCGTGGAGGAACAGATGCCACAGCTCCTTCAGGAACAGCACGACATAGACGCCCTGCGCGACGATCAGGCCGATATACAGCGGCAACTGCAGCCAGCGCGAGCTGAAGATGAGCATCGGGATCGGACGCAATGCCTTGCGCTGGGATTCGGGCGGCAAGGGTGTTTCGGGCGTGAGGGACATCAGGTGGGCTCGCTGGGAGGATTCGACGTGCGGAGGATAGCATATCTGGGCAATGTCGCCCTTGTGTGAAGCGACAACTGGCCGCAGCGCAAACGCTGCGGCCACCACGCAAACGCCCTATTGGCGTTAGCGCGTCAGCTTCTTGTACTTCACCCGGTGCGGGATGATGCTGTCCTGCCCGAGCCTTCGCATCTTGTCCTTCTCGTAGTCCTGGAAGTTGCCTTCGAACCATTCGACATGGCTGTCGTCTTCGAAGGCCAGGATGTGGGTGGCGATACGGTCGAGGAACCAGCGATCGTGGCTGATGATGACGGCGCAACCCGCAAAGTCCTCCAGCGCCTCTTCGAGCGCCCGCAGCGTATCGACGTCGAGGTCGTTGGTCGGTTCGTCGAGCAGCAGCACGTTGGCGCCGGACTTGAGCATCTTGGCGAGATGCACGCGGTTGCGCTCGCCGCCTGACAGCGCGCCCACCCTCTTCTGCTGATCGGCGCCCTTGAAGTTGAACGACGAGCAATAGCCGCGCGAATTGACCTCACGCTTGCCGAGCAGGATCAGTTCGTTGCCGCCGGAAATCTCCTCCCACACCGTCTTCTTGCCGTCGAGATCGTCGCGCGACTGGTCGACGTAGCCGAGGTGCACGCTTTCTCCGACGGTGATCGTGCCCTTGTCCGGCTTTTCCTGCCCGGTGATCATCCGGAACAGCGTGGTCTTGCCGGCGCCGTTGGGGCCGATGACACCGACGATGCCGCCCGGCGGCAGCTTGAAGGTGAGATCGTCGATCAGCACGCGGTCTCCGAAGGCTTTGCTGAGGCCTTCGAAATCGACGACGTTCTGGCCGAGGCGTTCGGCCACGGGAATCGTGATCTGCGCGGTCTGGCTCTGCTTCTCGCTCGCCTGCTTCAGCAGTTCTTCATAGCGCTGGTAGCGCGCCTTGGACTTGGCCTGACGTGCCTTTGGCGAGGACGCGATCCACTCCTGCTCGCGGGCCAGCGTCTTCTGGTGCGCGGCATCCTCGCGGCCTTCCTGTTCGAGGCGCTTCTGCTTCTGTTGCAGCCAGGACGAATAATTGCCCTCGTAGGGAATCCCCTTGCCGCGGTCGAGCTCGAGAATCCAGCCGGTGACGTTGTCGAGGAAGTAGCGGTCGTGGGTCACGATCAGGATGGCGCCGGGATAGTTGCGCAGATGGCCTTCCAGCCATGACACCGACTCGGCGTCGAGATGGTTGGTCGGTTCGTCGAGCAGCAGCAGCTCCGGCTGGTCGAGCAGCAGCTTGCACAGCGCGACGCGGCGGCGCTCGCCGCCCGAAAGTTTCGTGACGTCGGCGTCGTCGGGCGGGCAGCGCAGCGCGTCCATCGCCTGGTCGACCTTGCTGTCGAGATCCCACAGCCCTGCGGCCTCGATCTGGTCCTGCAACTTCGTCATCTCGTCGGCGGTTTCGTCCGAATAGTTCATCGCCAGCTCGTTGTAGCGATCGAGGATGGCCTTCTGCTTGGCGACGCCCTCCATGACGTTTTCGCGAACCGACTTGGAAGCATCGAGCTGCGGCTCCTGCTCGAGGTAGCCGACGCGGGCGCCTTCGGCGACCCAGGCCTCGCCGTTATACTCCTTGTCGAGGCCCGCCATGATCTTGAGCAGGGTCGATTTGCCGGAGCCGTTGACGCCGAGCACGCCGATCTTGGCATCCGGGTAGAACGACAGATGGACGTTATCGAGCACCTTTCGGGTCGGGTAGCTCTTGGTCAAACCCTGCATGAAATAGACGAACTGGCGAGCCATCGCGTCCCCTGGAAACTGTTGGAATTTACGGAAATTTGCTGCCGCTGATGTAGCGGCGCGGCCCCGAAAGGGCAACCGCAGGAACCCGTTTTCTATCCGTTCACCACGGATGATTACGGGTTCGAAACCATGCTGGGACCTGATCGTACAATTGAAACCGTCTTTTAATGAATCGGGCGAAAGGTCGTTCCAGACGCCGAAAAAGGCGTCTCGCGCGGCTCGCAGCCGTGAGAAAAATAAAAGGCTCGCGTCATGGCTACGATCAACTCGGCATCCCTGCACGCCCCGGCACTCAGAAGCGGCGGACAGGCAAAGCCCCTCGCAGAACTCCGCGCCTTCCTGCGCCGGTTCATCGCCAAGGCATTCAGCACCTACCGGCCGGAACTGCACTATATGCGCGGCCCGGGCCCGGCCTGGCACGCCAAGCATCCCGGCCGCTAGAACTGAGCGTCCCGGTTATTTGACGTTGCCCTACGTTTAAGTCCGCTTGCGCCGTTCCCATTTGCGCGCAACCATGGCGATCTTCCCCGACGGCCGTTGCGCCGTCCTCCTCGCCACCAACGGACTTTCCCATGACGCGGCTGCGCTGTGCAATTCTCGACGATTATCTCAATGTGGCCCTGACGGTGGCGGACTGGTCCCAGGTCTCCGACCGCGTCGATATCACCGTATTCAACCAGCCGTTTGCGACCGCCGAGGCGGCTGCAAGCGCCCTGAAGGATTTCGAGATCATCTGCGCGATGCGCGAACGCACGCCGTTCCCACGCACCCTGTTCGCGGCGCTGCCCAATCTAAAACTCCTGATCACGTCAGGCCTGCGCAATGCCGCGATCGATATGGAAGCCGCCAAGGACCATAATGTGGTGCTGTGCGGCACGCAGTGGGGCCGCGATCCGACCGCGCCCCTGACCATGGGTCTGATCCTGGAACTGACCCGCAATATCGGCCGCGAGAACGCCCGCATGCATGCCGGCGAACCCTTGCAGAAATTCGTCGGCATGGAGATCGAGGGCCGGACGCTGGGCGTGATCGGCCTCGGCAAGCTCGGCACCAAGGTTTCGAAGCTGGCGCAGGCCTTCGGCATGAATGTCATCGCCTGGAGCCCGAACCTGACGCCGGAAAAGTGCAAGGAAGTCGGCGTTACCTACGCCACCAAGGAAGACCTGTTCGCGACCGCCGACATCATCACCATCCACGTGGTGCTGAGCCAGCGCTCGCGCGGGCTGGTGAGCGCGGCCGATCTCGCACGGATGAAGCCGACCGCCTACCTCGTCAACACCGCGCGCGGGCCGATCGTGGACGAAGGCGCGCTATTGGAAGCCCTGACCCAGAGGAAGATCGCGGGCGCCGGGATCGACGTGTTTTCGGTCGAGCCGTTGCCGGTCGACCACCCATTCCGCAAGCTCGACAATATCGTGCTGACGCCGCACCTCGGCTACGTCACCGAGGACAGTTTCCGCACCCACTATCAGCAGATGGTCACCGGCATCGACGCCTGGTTCAGGGGCGAGCCGAAGCAGCGGCTGGCATAAAATGAGATCGCCCTCCCGCTGGGAGCGGGAGGGCGATGATATCAGGCGAATTTACCGGCTTAGCGAACGGTGACCGGGGCGGGCAACGGCGGCACCACGGTCGGCTGTCCACCGGGAGCGGGCGCCATCTGGGTCTGAACCGGCGCTGCGCCTGCGGGGCCACCGGGCGGCGGCGCGGCCGAGGCGGTCGTGGTGCCGGGCGGCGGGCCGCCGGGCATTACCACCACGCGGGTCCCGACCTTGGCGCGCTCGAACAGATCCGAGACGTCCTCGTTGAGCATGCCGATGCAGCCGGACGAGACGAACTTGCCGATGGTCGAGGGTTGGTTGGTGCCGTGAATGCGGTAGATGGTGGAACCCAGATACATCGCCCGCGCGCCGAGCGGATTGCCCGGGCCGCCCGCCATGAAACGCGGCAGGTAGGGCTGACGCTCGATCATCTCGGTCGGCGGATGCCAATCCGGCCATTCGGCCTTGCGGCTGATCTTCTGCACACCGTTCCAGGTGAAGCCGTCGCGGCCGACGCGGACGCCGTAGCGGATCGCGCGGCCACCGCCGAGCACGTAATATAGGTGGGTGTTGGACGTATCGACCACGATGGTGCCCGCGGGCTCCTTGGTGGCAAAGCTGACTTCCTGGCGACGCAAATTGGGCGGCAGCTGCGCAGGCGCAGCCTCCGGCTGCTCTTCCGGCGGCAACGCGGCAAGCTGCACCGGCCTGCCGTCAGCTCCGACGGCGGGCTGCTGCTGTGGCGAGACCGCTCCGGTGGCGCCGACGGCCCCCGGCGGACGCAGGCCAGCGCGATCGTCGTTCGGATAGACGATGCCCGCGCCGGGAATACGACTGTCGTTGCGATCCGAATAGACCGGTTGCGGCGAACCGGCAGGACGGTCGCCGTAAATCACCGGCGGCGGGCCCGCGGGCCGGCCATAGCGCGGATCATCGGGCGAGAGAACCGGACCGGTCGGCATCGGCGCGCCGCGATCCGAGTAAACCGGGGCGGTGGCCGGCCGGCCATAGCGCGGGTCGTCGGGCGAAAGAATCGGGCCCGTCGGCATCGGCGCGCCGCGGTCCGAATAAACAGGAGCACCGGCCGGACGGCCGTAGCGCGGATCGGCAGGCGACATCACCGGGCCGGGCGGCGACAGGGCGGTTGGACTCTGCGTGTTCGGCGAATCATCATCGTCGTCGAGGGCGTCGAAATCCGCGGCGCCGGGGGCGCGGCGTTCATCGACAACATAGCCGCCGGGCACGTACTGTCCCGGAGCTGCCGAATAAGTCGGGCCAGGAGCGACCGGATAGCCCTGCTGCGCATGAGCGAACGAAGCTCCCGCCATGCCAGCGGCAACAGCGGCACAAATCGTCAGAATGCGGTTAATCATCATCGCCTTTTTATAGACCCCAAGCCCCACCGGACCGTTAACGGAGATGGCCCAACGAGATGGCCGAACATAGCGGCACATTCAAGACAAAGCAGCCAAATTCGGCCCGAACCGGTCATTTGTGATCGCACGTGAGCTGCGGCAAAGATGCCTCATCGTGCGGGAAATCGCCATTAACCGGGCGCCGTGCGGCGTTCGAACGCCAATTTAGTAACAAAAAACAAACGAGCGCTGAGATAGTCTCTCAATTCGGCCTGATTCGCCTGCGCCGCGCGCCGAATCGGTCAGACAGTGGTCACCGCGTTCCCTTAGCATTCAATAGCCCTGCAGATTCAAGGCAAGGCGGAACTCGCGTCCATGCTCCCCGGATTTCGCTTCCTGTTCGCCGCGATTGTCCTTTCGATGTCGGTCCTGGTGTTCGGGCTTGGCGCCGCAGCCTTGCTGCGCGCCGCACACGAGGAATTTGCCAGCCTGCCGACGCGGCGGGCGCCACCCGCGCCCGTTTTTGCCCGGTTCAACGACGAACCGACGCCAAGCCTTTCCCTGCTGCGCGTCGATCCGCCCGTGGCTGACCAGCCGCAGGACGATGATCGTACCGCAGACGCCCCGGAGACCGCTCCAGAGAGCGCAGCGCCAGCCGAGGCGGCTGCGGACGAGAGATCGGCGGAGCCCGAGAGGGTGGCTGCCCTGAGCATGGAAGAGAGATCGCCCGCCCCGGCGGCGGCGACCGAAGCCGTTACGGAAACGCCGGCCCCTCGGGTTGGGACCGAGGTCCCCGTTGCCGATGTCGAAGTCGTCGCTGCGATTCCTGAAACATCGGCCTCCCCGGCGGCAGCCGCCTCTGCCGCGACGCAACTGGCGCCCGATGCGCTTGAAGGCAACGCCGCTGCGACCAGGATCGCCACGCTCGGCGGCCCCGCCGTCATCATCGACGAAACGACATCAGCTGGTCCGGACCGCAGCATCGCCAGGAAACGGGCTGTGCAGCGCGCCCGCGAGAAGCGGCGTGTCGCACAAGCACGGCGTGCGCGCGTGGCGCGCGAGGCCACGCTGACCCTGCAGCAACAGCAACCCAACCCATTCACACCGGCACCCGCGACAGCTCCGGCGCCGACACCACTTCTTCGCTTCACGCGGTAGCCGCTCGTTGAGGTCAGGACGGCCCGGTAGCGACCGGCGGACCGTTCGCTGCGCCCCACTCGGTCCACGAGCCGTCGTACAGCGCCGGGTTTTCAACACCGAGACGATAGAGCGCGAGCGTCAGCACCGCGGCGCTGACGCCGGAGCCGCAACTGGTCACGATCGGCGCATCGAGCTTGACGCCCGCACCGAGAAACGCGGCCCGCAACTCCTCTGCCGGTTTCATGGTGCCGGTCGCGGCATCGAAGAGGTTATTGTAGGGCAGGCTGAGGCTGCCCGGGATATGGCCTGAACGAAGGCCCGGCCGCGGCTCGGCCACCTTGCCCTGGTAGCGCTCGTTGGCGCGCGCATCGATCACCTGCTCGGCCCGGCTCGCGAGGTTTTCGATCAACTGCTGCATACTGCGGGTGCGCCGCGCGTCGAACGCGGCCCTGAACGTGGCAGGCCTGGGGGTCACCTGCCCTTTCTCGACCTTGCGGCCCTCCGCTACCCACTTTTTCAGGCCGCCATTGAGGATGCGCACTTCCTTGCCAAACGACAGGAACATCCACCACACCCGCGGCGCCGCGACCCAGCCGCCGGAATCGTAGAGCACGACGGTATCGTCATTGCCGATCCCGAGCCCGCCGACATCGCGCCCGAACTGCTCGGCCGACGGAAACATGTGCGGCAGCGGGTTGGAATGGTCCGACACCGCGTCGACATCGAAGAACACCGCACCGGGAAGATGCGACGCGAGATAGTCGTCCTTCGGCAGCGGCAGCACGCCGGGCATCTTGAACGACGCGTCGATGACCTTGACGTTTGAATCGTTCAGGTGCGCGGCAAGCCAGTCGGTGGATACAAGCGGATCGTCGGTGGCGGGCATGAGACGCATTCCTGGTTGTCATTCCGGGATGCGCCGGCAGGCGCAGACCCGGAATCTAGGGGTTGTGGAGACGAGATTCCGGGTTCGCGCTTCGCGCGCCCCGGAATGACGGAGGAGAAATTCAGCCCTTCTTCTTCGGCTCCCACTTCTCGATCGGGCCGCCGGCGTCGCGCCAGGCGGCGAAACCGCCGCCCATGTGGGCGACCGGCTTCAGGCCCATGTCCTGGGCGGTCTTGGCCGCGAGCGCCGAGCGCAGGCCGCCGGCGCAGTGGAAGATGAATTTCTTGTCTTCCTGGAAAATCGCCTTGGCGTAGGGACTTTCCGGGTCGATCCAGAATTCCAGCATGCCGCGGGTGCAGGAGAACGCGCCCGGGATCTTGCCTTCGCGTTCGATCTCGCGGGGATCGCGGATATCGACGATCACGATGTCTGGCTCTTGAGCCGCCTTGATGGCGTCAGCGGCGCTGACGGTTTCGATCGCGGCGTTGGCTTGGTCGATCAGGGCTTTGATGCCGGTGTGGATGGTCTGGGGCATTTTTGCTTTTGCCTTCTGAGTTCTTGCTGCGTCATTCCGGGGCGATGCGAAGCATCGAACCCGGAATCTCGAGCGAGTGAAACACCTCTGGATTCCGGGTTCGCGCTGCGCGCGCCCCGGAATGACGGTGACTACCGCACCAGTTCCTTCATCGCGCCTTCGAGGCCTTCGATCGTGATCGGGTACATCCGCTCCGAAAGCAGCCGGCGGATGATGGTGGTGGATTCCGAGTAGTCCCAGTGCTTCTGCGCCACCGGATTGAGCCACACCGTATGCGGATAGGTGCGCGTGATGCGCTCCAGCCAGACCGAGCCGGCCTCCTCGTTGACGTGTTCGACCGAGCCGCCGGGGACCATGATCTCGTAAGGCGACATCGAGGCGTCGCCGACGAACACCACCTTGTAGTCGTGCGGGTACTTGTGCAGCACGTCCCAGGTCGGCGTGCGATCGGTGAAGCGGCGCTTGTTCTGCTTCCACACACCTTCATAGAGGCAGTTGTGGAAGTAGAAATACTCCATGTGCTTGAACTCGGACTTCGCCGCCGAGAACAGCTCCTCGACCTGCTCGATGTGCGAATCCATCGAGCCGCCGATGTCGAAGAACACCAGCACCTTCACCGCGTTGCGCCGCTCGGGCCGCATATGCACGTCGAGATAACCGTGGTTGGCGGTTTCCTTGATCGTGGTGTCGAGATCGAGTTCGTCGGGCGCGCCGGTGCGGGCGAACTTGCGCAGCCGTCGCAGGGCGATCTTGATGTTGCGGATGCCGAGCTCGACGTTGCCGTCGAGATCCTTGAACTCGCGCTTGTCCCACACCTTCACGGCGCGGTTGTTGCGGTTCTTCTCCTGTCCGATCCGCACGCCTTCGGGATTGTAGCCGTGGGCGCCGAACGGCGAGGTGCCGGCGGTGCCGATCCACTTATTGCCGCCCTGGTGGCGGCCCTTCTGTTCTTCCAGCCGCTTGCGAAGCGTTTCCATGAGCTTGTCCCAGCCCATCGCCTCGATCTGCTTCTTCTCTTCCTCGGTGAGGTATTTCTCCGCGAGCTTCTTCAGCCACTCCTCGGGGATCTCGGCCTTGTCCATGGCGTCCAGCAGGCTTTCCAGCCCCTTGAACACGCTGCCGAAGACGCGATCGAACTTGTCGAGATTGCGCTCGTCCTTCACCAGCGCCGCGCGGGAGAGGTAATAGAAATTCTCTACCGTCTGATCGGCGAGGTCGGCGTCGAGCGCCTCCATCAGCGTCAAATATTCCCGTAGTGTCACGGGGACCTGCGCGTCGCGCAGCGATGTGAAGAATTGCAGGAACATGGATGACAGATTGCCTGCCGGACCGCCAAGGTCAAGGGCCAGCTCGCGCCGGGAAGCCGCTCACGCCAAGGGCCAGCGCATACCTGTCAGGCCTAGACCGGGTAGGTTTTTCAATTACAATTGAACCATAAAGGGCTTATTCCGGCAGGGGAAATTCAATGGGCATCATTGCGGCGCTGATCATCGGCGGTATTGCGGGCTGGCTCGCCGGGCTGATCGTACGCGGTGCGGGCTTTGGGCTGATCGGCAATATCGTGATCGGCATCATCGGGGCGCTGCTGGCAAGCTGGCTGCTGCCGCAACTGGGCGTCAGCCTCGGCGTCGGCTGGGTCCGCGATATCATCAACGCCACCATCGGCGCGGTGATCATCCTGGTGATCCTGTCGCTGATCAAACGCTGACGAAGACGTACCTGTTTCAATCGCGACCGCCGAACCGGCGGTCGTTTACTGTTCAGGCCGCGAGCGGCCAAAGAACGCGCAACGAGAAGAGCAACAAGGCAAACAGTGAGATGAAATTTACCGGCACCAAGGACTATGTCGCCACCGACGACCTCAAGGTCGCCGTCAACGCCTCGATCGTGCTCGAGCGCCCGCTCCTGATCAAGGGCGAGCCCGGCACCGGCAAGACCGTGCTGGCCGAGGAAGTCTCCAAGGCGCTCGGCGCGCCGCTCTTGACCTGGCACATCAAGTCCACCACCAAGGCGCAGCAGGGGCTCTATGAATACGACGCGGTCTCGCGCCTGCGCGACAGCCAGCTCGGTGACGCGAGGGTCTCGGATATCTCCAACTACATCAAGCGCGGCAAATTGTGGGAAGCCTTCACCCACGACAAGCGCCCGGTGCTCTTGATCGACGAGATCGACAAGGCCGACATCGAATTCCCGAACGACCTGCTGCTCGAACTCGATCGCATGGAGTTCTACGTCTACGAGACCGGCGAGAACATCAAGGCGAGCCTGCGCCCGATCGTGATGATCACCTCTAACAACGAAAAGGAACTGCCGGACGCCTTCCTGCGCCGCTGCTTCTTCCACTACATCAAGTTCCCCGACCCCGACACCATGAACCGGATCGTCGACGTGCACTTCCCCGGCATCAAGAAGCGCCTGGTGGAAGAAGCCCTGCGAATTTTCTTCGAGGTGCGCGAAGTGCCGGGCCTGAAGAAGAAGCCCTCGACTTCGGAATTGCTCGACTGGCTCAAGCTGCTGTTGAACGAGGATATCACGCCGGAGATGCTCAGGGAGCGCGATCCGCGCAAACTGATCCCGCCGCTGCACGGCGCGCTGCTCAAGAACGAACAGGACGTCCACCTGTTCGAGCGGCTGGCCTTCCTCAGCCGGCGCGAAGTATAATTCGCTAACGACTTGCTAGCGCCAGAACCTAAGGTTCTGGCGTTTCGTTTCGCATAACGGGACAAACATAAAAGAACAGGGCAGATGAACGTTCAAACGCAGATCGACAAGACCTCACCCGGTGCCACCGAGCATTTCGACGTTCTGATCGCGGGCGCCGGCATCTCCGGCGTCGGCGCGGCCTATCACCTGACCACGCAATGTCCGGGAACGACGTTCGTGGCGCTGGAAACGCAGAAGACCTTTGGCGGCACCTGGAGCACCCACCGCTATCCCGGCATCCGCTCCGACAGCGACCTGCACACCTTCGGCTATCGCTTCAAGCCGTGGACGTCAGCCCCGATCGCGAGCGCCGCGGAAATCCTGAAATACATGGGCGACGTGATCGAGGAGAACGATCTCGCCCGTCACATCCGCTATCAGCACACCATCAATTCGGCGTCATGGTCGAGCGAGGCTAATCTCTGGACCATCGAGGCGACGCGCACCGACACCGGCGAGAAGCGTCGCTTCACCACCAATTTCTTCTGGATGTGCCAGGGCTATTACCGCCACACCGAGGGCTATACGCCGGAGTGGAAGGACATGGCGAAGTTCAAGGGCCCGATCGTCCACCCGCAGAAATGGCCTGAAGATCTGGATTACAAGAACAAGCGCGTCGTCGTCATCGGCTCGGGTGCGACGGCAGCCACGCTGATCCCGGCGATGGCGCCAGACGCTGCGCACGTCACCATGCTGCAGCGCTCGCCGACCTATTTCCGTACCGGACGCAACGCGATCGAAATCGCGGAGGAACTGCGGAAGCTGCAGGTCGACGAGGCATGGATCCACGAGATCACCCGCCGCAAGATCCTGTTCGATCAGGATGCCTTCACCCGCAAGACGTTCAATGAGCCGGAAGCTGCGAAGAAGGATCTGCTGTCGGCGGTCGAAGCCTATCTCGGCAAGGATTACGACATCGCGACGCACTTCACGCCGAAATACCGGCCGTGGCGGCAGCGCATCGCCTTCATTCCGGACGGCGACCTGTTCCAGGGCATCAAGTCCGGCAAGGCCTCCGTCGTCACCGACGAGATCGACCGCTTCACCGAGAAGGGCATCCTGCTCAAGTCTGGCAAGGAGCTCGAAGCCGACATCATCGTCACCGCGACCGGCTTCCACCTCTCGGCCAATGGCGACATCGACTTCGCCGTCGACGGCAAGCCGCTCGACTTCGCCGACACCGTGACTTACCGCGGCATGATGTTCACCGGCGTGCCGAACCTGATCTGGGTGTTCGGCTATTTCCGCGCCAGCTGGACGTTGCGCGTCGACCTGGTTGCCGACTTCGTCTGCCGGCTGCTCACCCACATGAAGGAAACCGGCGTGAAGAAGGTGACGCCGCAACTGCGTCCTGAAGACCACAATATGCCGCTGCTGCCTTGGATCGATCCGGAAAACTTCAATCCCGGCTACATGATGCGCGGCATGCACCTGCTGCCCAAGCGCGGCGACAAGCCGGAATGGCAGCACAACCAGGATTACTGGGCCGAAAAGGACGAATTCCCGAACATCGACCTGAAGGACAAGGCGTTCGTCTACGGCTGAGGCATTCGCGCAACGCGGACGATCAAGGATCGCCTCTGATGGCCGGGCTTGTCCCGGCTATCACGTTTCTGATTGACCAACATCGGCCGTTTAGGCCGACACCGGAAACCGCACCGCCTCCAGCGCGGTCTTGCCGCGGATCATGTCGGAGGCCTTGTCGGCGATCATCAGCGTCGATGCATTGAGGTTGGCCGATATCATGCGCGGCATGATCGAGGCGTCGACCACGCGCAGGCCCTGCAGCCCGTGCACGCGCAACTGGTCATCGACCACGGCCCACTTGGAGTCCGCCGGTCCCATGCGGCAAGTACAGCCGGGATGGAACGTAGTGGTACCGCGTTCGGTGGCGGCGGCGAGGAATTCGTCGTCGCTCTGCACCTTGGGGCCGGGAAAATCCTCATAGGCGTAATACGGCGCAAGCGGCGCGGACTGCAGCAGCCGACGCGCCAGCTTCATGCCGGCGACGACGACGCGACGATCGATCTCCTCGACCAGGTAATTGGTCTGAATGATCGGCGGCGCGAACGGATCGGCGGAGCGGATGCGGACATAGCCGCGGCTCTCCGGCCGCTGCTGCCATGAGGCAACCGTCATGCCGGGTTCGTCCTCGAGCTGGCCCTGCACGCCTTCCTTGTAGCTCGCGGGGGTAAAGGTGAGCTGCAGGTCGGAGCTTTCGGTGGTCTCGCCGGAGTGCCAGAAGCAATAGACCATGGTCGGCGACAGCGAGAGCAGCCCGCGCCGGGTGGTGGCCCATTTCAGCGCCTCGACCCAGAGGCTCAGGCCACGGCGGAGTTCGTTGATGGTCTGGATGTTCTTGACGCGAGCGACCGAACGCGGCGCGTAGTGATCCTGCAGGCCTTCGCCGACGCCCGGCAGCGCGTGACGAACTTCGATACCGTGCGATTGCAGCAGTTCCGGCGAACCGACGCCGGACAATTGCAGCACCTGCGGCGAATTATAGGCCCCACCGGAAAGGATGATTTCCTTGCTCGCGCGCACCTCGACCGGTGTACCGCCCTTGCCGCCCTTGAGGTAGCGCACGCCGACCGCGCGCTTGCCCTCGAAGATGATGTTGGTGACATGCGCATGCGTACGCACGTCGACATTCCCCCGCTTCCGCGCCGGATGCAGGAACGCTTTCGCAGCACTCATGCGAAGGCCATTCTCGATGGTGCGCTGGCAATAGGACACGCCCTCCTGGATCGCACCGTTGTAGTCGGGATTGCGCGGGATACCGAGGCTCATGGCGCCTTCCATGAAGGCCTCGCACAGCGGATCGTTCCAGTCCATGGTCGTGACGGTGAGGCTGCCGTCGCGCCCACGATAGGTTTCGTCGCCCTCCCCGACCCGTCGCTCCATCCGCTTGAAATAGGGCAGGATGTCCGGATAGCCCCAGCCACGGTTGCCCTGCTGCGCCCAGGTATCGAAATCCTGGCGCTGGCCGCGGTTGTAGATATGGCCGTTGATGGAGGATGAACCGCCCAGTGTCTTGCCGCGCGGCGCATAGATGCTCCGCCCGCCGGTCCATGGTCCCGGCTCCTGCTGATAGGCCCAGTTGACGCTCTTCATGTGGAACGTCTTGATGAAGCCGGCCGGCAGATGAATGTAGGGATGCCAGTCGCTCGGCCCCGCTTCGAGCACACAGATGCGGGTGGCGGAATCTTCGCCGAGCCGGTTTGCGAGCACGCTTCCTGCGGAGCCCGCGCCGATAATCACGTAATCGAACGTTTCCATCGTATCGTTTCTAGCGCGGCGTGAGCGTTACCGCGTCTTCTCGTTGAGCTGGTAGTTGAGGTGCGCCTTCACCGTCGGCCATTCGCTGGCGATGATGCTGTAAACCACGGTGTCGCGCAACGTGCCGTTCGGTGCGATCTGGTGGTTGCGAAGGATGCCATCCTGCTTGGCGCCCAGACGCTCGATGCCGCGCCGGCTCTGGTGATTAAAGAAGTGCGTCCGGAACTCCACCGCAATGCAATCGAGCTTCTCGAAGGCGTGCGCCAGCAGCAGCAATTTGCACTGCGTATTGAGCGCGCTGCGCTGCACGCGCTTGGCGTACCAGGTCGAACCGATCTCGACCCGGCGGTTGGCGGCATCGACGTTCATGTAGGTCGTCATGCCCGCGATCCTGCCGTCGGCGTCATAGACCGTGAACGGCAGCATCGCGCCTGCCGCGTACAGAGCGAGCCGGCGGTCGATTTCCTTCTGCATGCTCTCGGCGGTTGGGATGAAGGTATACCAGAGCTTCCATAGCTCGCCGTCGCGCACCGCCTCCACCAGCCCGTCGCATTGATCCTGCGACAACGGCTCCAGCCGCGCATGCGCGCCCTTGAGGGTAACCGGTTCTAGAAAGGCCATTCAAGACTCCGCTGGTGAGGCTCCGTCATTCCGGGATGGTGCGTCAGCGCCAGACCCGGAATCTCGAGATTCCGGGTTCGATGCTTCGCATCGCCCCGGAATGACGGTTGCGTATTCGCAATCGTCACTTGTTCAAAAAATTCAGTGCCAGTCCAGATCGCGGCCAGTCCATCGCGATCAACTCGCCCTTGCCCGACAGCGTGATGTAGGCCGTCTTCAGTTCCGGCCCACCGAACGCGATATTGGTGGTGACGCGGTCGCCGGTCGGCACCTGTTCGACCAGCGTGCCATCGGGCGCGATCACCGAGATGCAGCCCGAGATCAGCGTCGCGACGCAGACATTGCCGTTCGCTTCCACCGCGAGCGAGTCGAACATCTGATAGCCGCCGAGGCCCGTGATCGGCTTGCCGCGCTCGCCGCGATAGATCACATCGCGCGGCTTCAGCGTTCCCGGCGCCGAAATATCGTAGGCCCAGAGACGTGCGGTCGGCGTTTCCGCGATGTAGACGGTGTTCTCGTCGGGCGAAAGCCCGATGCCGTTGGCGGGCAGCACGCCATGCACGACCTCGACGACCTCCTTCATGCCCGGCTTGACATAGTACATCCCGCCGACATCCATCTCGCGGGCACGGCGCTTGCCGAGCTCGGAGAACCACAGCCCGCCATGCTTGTCGAACACCAGGTCATTCGGCCCCCGCAGCGCATGCTCGCCGCACTTGGCAACCACCGTCTCGACCTTGCCGCTTTGCAGATCGACGCGCTGGATCGAACCGCCCTGGTAGTCGTCAGGCTGCGGCCCCGGCATGATCATCTTGCCGGTGGGAATCCAGCTGAAGCCGCCATTGTTGCAGATGTACATCTTGCCGTCGGGACCGAGCGCCGCGCCATTGGGACCGCCGGGGATCTCGGCGACCACCTCCTTGCGACCATCTGGGTAAACCCGCGTCAGCCTTTTCCCGCGGATCTCGACCAGAACCACCGAGCCGTCGGGCATCACCACCGGCCCTTCGGGAAACTCCAGATCGGTGGCGAGAACGCGGATATTGGCCATGAAATCCTCCCGGCTTTTTGGCTGCAGGCGGATTTTAGGCTCGACCCCGCACGCGCAACATTTCGTTGCGCCATGTTATGGCAAAGGGGATCACACTTGCCAACCCGAAGCCCCGCGCAACAGGTATTACCAGGGCGGGCGGCGGGACGAAGCCTGGCCTGACGAAGGCGAATGCACCTTGTCGGCTTACTCGTAGAGATACCCGACCGGCTTGCCTTCATTGCGCAACGGACGAACGTCCTTCCGCGTAATGATCTGACCGGCCAGGCCGTCGATTTCGTCGCGCTGCGTCGGCGTCCAGCTGCGAAGGTTCTCCATGCCTTTCATCAAGCCCAGCCGAAGGACCTGGGTATTTTCGCCCAGCCCCACCAGATCTATCGTATTCTTGCCCGCCGTGACCGTATCTCCAGTCGCAAGTTCAAAATTTTCCCCCGCACTGTTGGTGAATTCGGCGGTGCCGCGAATGACGCGATAGATGACCACCTCGCCCTTCCCAAGGAAGGCGGTGTCCGCCGCTGTTGAGGCGCTCTTCGGCAACAGCGACTGGCCACGCGGATCGGTCGCGATGATATGTCCGGTTGTCAGGCGGCCGCTCGGAACCTCGATTCCGATATCGCGCACGTAAACAGGCCCGGCGGATTTGATCGGCGAACCTGCCGGCAGCGGCTTGAAGAGTGCTTCCAGTTCCAGCGGATCCTGCAGCCAGAAACAGGCATCGGCTGGACGGTCATGCAGCGGATGGCTCCAGGCTACGCGTGGCGTTTCCTCCTCGTTGATGTGATCGTGATCCACCACCGTCGGGTTGGGGAAAGTCGTGGGATCGGTGATGAAGGCTTCAAGGAATTTGCCGGAGTAGCCCATCGACATCGGATCCGGCACCACGGTCTGCGGCGTCTTCAGGTTTTCTTCCGTGGACAATCCCGACCAGGTATAGAAGAGCTGGCGATGCACGATCGCGCTCTGCAGCATCACCGAACCGGGGCCGACGTAGTAGAACCGGCCGTCGTAATCGAAAGTGAACACGCCCGACGTGACCAGCACGAGCTGGTAACCGCCGGGTGGCAGGTGAAGATGAAAATCGGTGGGGCCGGTATCGGCGCGGTAAATCGGCAGATTTGTCGAAACTTCGTGGAGCAGGAAGGTTTCGTTGTTGGCATGAAAGCCTTCGTTCGCGCGGTTGTAGAGCGCCTGCGGGCGATAGGTCGGCTCGTGCGAAGCATTCCGATCGCGATCGATCGCCACGAAACTTTTGTTGTTCAGGCGGAGAAGATCGCCGTTCGGGCGCGTGAGGCCAGGCCATTTGGAATCAACCGCGGCATGTATGTTCATGGCACCCTCCAATTCCTGAATTTCAGCGAGACCTGAAGCCTGATCAATTTGCTGCTCAGCTGTGGCAGGGCGCCTCGGAATCGCCGGTCGGTCCTGACGGACCTATGCTGCAATGCGAATTCCGGGCCAGTTCAGGCACGCAGCATCGCATCGGCTCCCAAGGGATTCTTCGGGGCGAGCTGATTGAGCAAAATTTAGCGAATACAGTGTGTTGCGCGATGCTGCCTTGTCCCTCATCGCCAACCATGCAATTCCAGCGAACGATGACGAGAGTTGCCTTGCGTAAATTGTCAGCAAGGCTTGCCAGTTAAGACGCAGGCGAATGGGGGGAACCATGCAGATCACCGACGTCCGGGCGCACCATATCCGCATCCCCTACGACGCGGGGGTGGCGAGTTTCAAGCAAGGCGCCTCTGCCATCTCGGCGCTCGAAATCATCATGGTCGAGGTCTCCACCGATGCGGGCATCACCGGCTGGGGCGACGCCTTTGCCTATGTCAGCCCGCGGACCAATCTGACCGCCGTCGAGGAGATGATCGCGCCGCAGGCGCGCGGCCTCGAAGTCCCCGATGCCGCAGGCATTCCCGCCTTCATGGAACAGATCCAGCGCAACCTGCATCTGTTCGGCCGCTACGGCATCACCATGTTTGCGATATCGGCGCTCGATATCGCGTTATGGGACATTGCCGCGAAGGCGAAGGGCGTGCCGTTGCATCGTTTGATCGGCGAGGCCAGACGCACGCGGATTCCGGCCTATGCGAGCCTGCTGCGGATCGGCACTCCCGATCTCGTTGCGCGCGAATGCGAGGCGGCGCTGCGGCTGGGCTACAAGGCGATCAAGCTGCACGAGACCACGACGCCTGCGGTATATGCCGCGCGGCAGGCGATCGGCCCTGGCATTCCGCTGATGGTGGACATGAATTGCCCGCTCGATGGCAAGGCCGCCATCGCATTCGCGCATTCCTGCCGGGACGCCGCGCCGCTGTTTCTCGAGGAGCCGGTCTGGCCGCCGGAGGATTTTGCGACGCTCGCCGAGGTGCGCACCAGGGGCGGCCTCAATATCGCGGCCGGCGAGAACGCCTGCACGGCCCATCAATTCCGGGAGATGATGAAGGCAGGCGCCGTGAGCCACGCGCAACCCTCCGTCATTAAGGTCGGTGGCATCACCGAATATTTGAAGGTCGTGGATCTCGCCGACGCGTTCGGCATCAGGCTAGCGCCGCACTCGCCGTATTTCGGACCCGGCTTCCTGGCGACGCTGCAACTGATGTCGCTGCGCGACGACGCCACCTTTGTCGAGGTGTTCTACATGAAGCGCGCGGCGTGCCTCTGGCGCGGCCGCATCGATATCGATGCCAATGGCGATATCGAGGTGCCGCAGGGACCGGGGCTCGGCTACGAACCGGACAAGGCGGTCATGGAGCAATACCGGGTATCCTGATTACCCTGCCCGCTTCTACTTGGCGCCCTCCTTTGCCGGCGCGGCGTCCTTTGCTGACGGCGCGGCAGATTTCTTGGCGTCATCACCCGCCTTTTGCGCCGTCTGCAACTCGACTACAATTTTCTGCAAACTCACGATCGCGCTCTTCAACGCCTCGATCTGCCGGTTGCTGGCGTCCATCTTCTGCTGATGGTCCGTGTTGAGTTTCGTGATCGTCTTCTGCAGGAAGTCGACATTGCTCTGCAGGCAACTGGTGCGCCGCTCCATGGTCTTTTCGACGGTGCAGATTTCGATGCCGGGAACGTCCTGCGCATGAACGCTCGCAGGGAGCGCTGCAATCACGAGCGTGGCGATCCATTTGATCCCTGCGGTTCTGCTAATCATCTAATCCTCATTGAAATTGGCGTTCGCGGCACCAGGAACTTTCATCACGGCAATTTGCGTGATGCAGGCGGTCTACCTCACTGATACCACACTGATACCTCATTCGGGCGTTGTGCTTTCAGCCGTTACGTAGGTTGGATTTAGCCGCGATCCTCATACCGGCGTTTGCAGGCGGCGGCAGTGGAGATTGGTTATATGGCAACGCGTGAAAAACGGCTCGCGCAGTTCGACGGCAGCGGAGACCCGCCGCCGGACCAGCCCGTGGAAGTGCTGTGCGAGGATCACAGCGGAACCTACCAGTTGCCCTTTGCCTGCCGCTGGATCGACGGTCACTGGCACAACGACAAGACCGGCGGCATGGTCGAGGCCACGGTTGTTGGCTGGCGGCTGCCGCGCGCGCAAAATGCCAGAGCCTGAGGCACCGCCGATTGTGTCAGAATGCGACGAGGTCGCCCGTGATCTTAACCTTCGGAACGACGGTGGAACGAACCGCGCCCGAATCACTGATGGAGCGTCGTACTCCGCTGTTCACGGCTAGATATCGACCAGAACCCCAGGCGACGCTCTACATACAGGACGGCGACGAAGGGCCTTAGCCAGCGGCCGACTCCAAAGGTTAACTCCTCGGGAGATGACATGGGCTCACGTCCCCGGTTTGACAGAAATTGCTGACAACCGCCTGCTTGTGTGCACCGTGCCTAATATTCGACCTCGAGCTCTTCGATATCGGCCGGCTCGGCCTTCGCCGCCTCGACCCATTCCTGCATTTCGGGCATCGCCATGATGGTACTGGCGTAGGCCGCAAGCTTCGGTTCGAGTTTTACGTCGTAGGTCATGAAGCGCGTCACCACCGGTGCATACATCGCATCCGCAATGGTGCGCTCGCCGAACAGGAACGGCCCGCCGGATTCCGCAAGGCATTCGCGCCAGATGGTGCAGACCCGGTCGATATCGGCCTGGGCCCGCGACCAGATCTTGAAGCCGGGGAAATGACCCTTCAGGTTGACCGGCAGCGAAGCGCGCAGCGTGGTGAAGCCGGAATGGATTTCGCCGCAGATCGACCGGCAATGGGCGCGCTGGACACGGTCCGCCGGCAGCAGGCCGGCGTCCGGCATCACCTCGTTGAGGTATTCCGCGATCGCCAGCGTGTCCCAGACGGTGGCGCCGTCGTGGCGCAGGCACGGCACCAGGATCGACGACGACAGCAGCAGGATTTCGGCCCGCGCCGACGCATCGTCGGGGGCGGTGACGACCTCCTCGAATTCGAGCCCCGAGAATTTCGTCAACAGCCAGCCGCGCAGCGACCAGGACGAGTAGTTCTTGCTGCTGATGGTCAGTGTGGTCTTTGCCATATGGCCTTCCCTCAAACGCAAACGCCCGCCTGGCAGACCTGGGAGCCGCCCAAAGCCTGTGCGCCGGACCATTTACCGAGCAAGCCACGTGCCAGTTTTGCAGGCGGCCTGCCCTGCTCTGGCTTCGATATTGCATGGCACGGAGGGAGTAAGGCGGATGTGAATGATGCCAATGATGTACCAAGCCTATCAGAACCACATGGACCTGACGTCGCCATGGCGGACCGGGGCTGCGGCAGCCCTGAAGTATCTCAATCTGGTGCCCCAGGGCATGTCCGACAAACTGTTCGGCCGGCTTACCGCCTCGCTCGAACTGATCTCGCGCTCGACGCTGACCTATCACCGGCCGGCCTACGGCATCGACAGGGTGCTGGTCGGCAATCAGGAATTGGAGGTAACCGAGGAAGTCACATTCGCCACCCCGTTCGGCTCGCTGCTGCACTTCAAGAAGGAGAACTCGCCGGAGCAGCCGCGGCTCCTGCTGGTGGCGCCGATGTCCGGCCATTTCGCGACGCTGCTGCGCGGCACCGTCAAGACGCTGCTGCAGGACCACGACGTCTACATCACCGACTGGCACAATCCGCGCGACATTCCGCTTGGCCATGGCCGCTTCGGCCTCGAGGATTACACCGACCACCTGATCACCTTCCTCGACAAGATGGGCCCGCGCTCGCACATGGTGGCGATCTGCCAGCCCTCGGTCTCGGCGCTGGCTGCGGCTGCCGTGATGTCGGAGGACAACCACCCCGCCCGCCCGGCGACGCTGACGCTGATGGCCGGCCCGATCGACACGAGGATCCAGCCGACCAAGGTCAACGACTTCGCCAAGAGCAAGCCGATCGAATGGTTCACGGACAATCTGATCAATTACGTGCCGGTGCAGTGCAAGGGCGCGTTCCGCCAGGTCTATCCCGGCTTCGTGCAGCTCACGGCTTTCGTGTCGATGAATCTCGAACGCCACATCAAGCAGCACATCGATCTCGCCAATCATCTGGCCAAGGGCGAGAAGGAGAAGGCTGAAGTCATCAAGACTTTCTACGACGAATATTTCGCCGTGATGGATCTCCCTGCCGAGTTCTACATCGAGACCGTGCGCGACGTGTTCCAGGAGCATTTGCTGCCGCAAGGCAAGCTGATGCATCGCGGCCGTCCGGTGAACCCGGCATCGATCAAGCGCATGGGCCTGATGACGGTGGAAGGCGAAAAGGACGACATCTGCTCGATCGGCCAGACGCTGGCGGCGCAGGACCTCTGCACCGGCGTGCGCGCCTATCGCAAGGTGCACCACATGCAGGCCGGCGTCGGCCATTACGGCGTGTTCTCCGGCAAGCGCTGGAACAACGAGATCTATCCGCTGCTGCGGGATTTCGTGCACGTGAATTCGTGAGAGGATAGCCGCTCGTGAGGTGGGGGCGCGGCCGTCGCTCCACACACACCTGTCATCACCCGCGAAGGCGAAGGCGGGTGATCCAGTACGCCGCGGCTTATCGGTTCTTTCATCAGCGTCTCTGGAATACTGGATCCCCGCCTGCGCGGGGATGACGACTGAATATGCGTTCGCGTTCTCGCGACGCATTGCGCCCGAGGTTTGCAAGATCGTTGGCCCTCATGAATACAGAGGGCGCGGGGAAGACCGGGCGCGCGCTGCACCCGCGGTCTCGTGTGTAGTTGCGCACAAAGACGCACACGCGAGCATACAGGTTCAGCGGGAGCATCCCCTTCCCTGCGCAGTGGCTTTACGATCGGCAGCCGACATACGGCCCCGGCGTGTTGATCTAGATCAAGCCAGATATCCTGCTTGCGTTATCCGTTCGACTGTTTCGCTCACAGCGGGATGCTCACTCTTAACGACGGAGGCTCATCCATGCCCACCTACATCTCCCTCATCAACTTCACTCAGAAGGGTGCCGAGTCGATCAAGGACGGGCCCAAGCGCCTCGAAGCGGCAAAGCAACGCTTCCGCGACGCGGGTGCCGAGTTGAAAGCCTTCTACCTCGTAACAGGCCAGTATGATGCCGTGTCCATCGTCGAAGCACCGAACGACGAGGTGGTCGCAAAGCTCGCCCTGGGGACCGCGGCGCTCGGATTTGTACGGTCGCAGACTTGTCGGGCGTTCGCAGAGGCGGACTACAAGACGATAGTTGCGTCTCTGTAAGCGAACTTCATAGCTCAAATACAAAGCCCCGGCCTCGTGCCGGGGTTTTGTTTGATGACGGATGTCAGCTCTGCGCTTTTGGATTTTCTCACGCGAAGCAGCTCAGGAGCCGAGCTGAGCTCCTGGAGTGGAGCGCGAAATCTCCAGCTCCTCCTCGCTCATATCAGCGGACACATCGGCGAACAGCGGCGTGCTAAGGTAACGCTCACCGGTGTCGGGAAGCATGCAGAGGATGTTTGCACCCTCTTCGGCCTCGGCCGCGATTTGGAGCGCCCCGGCAAATGTCGCGCCGGAGGTGATCCCGACAAAGATGCCTTCCCTCGTCGCAAGCTCCTTGCTGCACCTGATAGCATCGGCACCCGAGATAGGCAGCAGCCGGTGAATCACCTTCGTCGCTACCGCGTCGGCGGTCAGTTTCGGAATGAAATCCGGCGTCCATCCCTGCATCGGGTGCGGCTTGAACGTCGCGTGAGGGCCCGCGGGAGTGCCGTCATCATTCCGCGACTGTTCGATTCCGCTGCCCAACAGTTGAGCGTCGGCCGGTTCACATACGACAATCCTGGTATCCGGCCGCTCTTTCGCGAGCACCCGCGCGACGCCCTTCAGCGTTCCGCCCGTGCCGTAGCCCGTGACCCAATAGTCCAGTCGCTCGCCGGAGAAGTCATCGAGTATCTCGCGCGCAGTCGTTTCTGTATGAATATCGGGATTGGCCTCGTTCTCGAACTGGCGGGTCATGAACCAGCCATGGGCCTTGGCAAGTTCAGCCGCCTTGTTGACCATGCCGACGGCGCGTTGAGCCGCGGGCGTGACGATAACCTTCGCTCCCAGAAACCGCATGAGCTTGCGACGCTCGACGCTGAACGGTTCCGCCATGGTGAGCACGAGCGGATAGCCTTTGGCCGCGCACACCATGGCAAGGCCAATCCCCGTGTTCCCGCTGGTCGCTTCGATCACGGTCTGTCCGGGCTTCAACTCGCCCGATCTTTCGGCGGCCTCAATTACACCCAGAGCCAGTCGGTCCTTGACCGACCCCAACGGGTTGAACGCTTCGATCTTGACGAAGAGGTTCACGCCCTTCGGCGCCAGATGATTGATTCTGACCACCGGCGTATTGCCGATCGTCTCGAGGATGCTTTGATATTTCCGCCCCATGCGATCTCTCATACCTGTCGCGATCACGAAACCCGTGCGTCCGCTCGTCGCACCTAACTTGCCTCGACACGAGGCAGACGCCGGTGACGTGATTTGCACCAGGACATGATTATACGTCTCGTTCCGGCCCGGATGGTTCAACGTATCTCCGTGGCTGCGTGCCAGGGCAGCCTCAAGCTCCGGCGAACGAGCAGTCTTCGAGGGCGTGGCTGGTCCGAAGAGTTCGATCGAGAATCATCGCTAGCGGAAGTGCGCCGCCTATGTTCTGATAAGTCATTGTCCCGATCTGGGGAATTGTCTTTGCCAAGTGACCGCGTCGAGCGACGATTGGCGGCTGTCCTGGCGGCGGACGTCGCTGGTTATAGCCGTTTGATGGGCTCGAGCGAGGAGCAAACGCTTGCACAATTAAAGGCGTTCCGAAGAAGACTTGTAGATCCTACTATCGCAAGCCACCGCGGTCGCATTGTCAAGACGACGGGCGACGGGATGCTGGTCGAATTCGCAAGCGCAGTCGATGCAGTGCGCTGCGCCGCGGACATCCAGCGGGAAATGGTCAAGCAGAACGCCGATGTCCCGGAGGAACTCAGAATCGAATTTCGGATAGGCATCCACGTCGGCGATATCATCATCGACGATGACGACATATTCGGTGACGGCGTCAATATCGCGGCACGACTCGAGGGAATAGCAGAGCCAGGCGGCGTCTGCCTGTCTGACGATGCCCACCGGCAAATTCGTGGCAAGGTCGATCTTCTCTTCGATGATATCGGCGAGCAGAGCTTGAAGAATATTGCCGAGCCAATGCGAGCCTGGCGCATGCGGCACTCCGGCGATGGCGTTCCGGAAAGCCAGTTGGGTCCGTCCCCGACGCGCCGGATTCACGCTCTCGCACTACCCGACAAACCGTCGATCGTTGTGCTGCCGTTCGACAACATGTCCGCCGAGCCGGGCCAGGATTACCTGGCAGACGGCATCGTCGAGGCGATAACGGCAACGCTCTCCTGTATTCGGTCGTTTTTCGTCATCGCCCGGAGTTCGGCATTTACCTACAAGGGGCGAGCGACCAATGTTCGTGAGATCGGAAAGGAACTGGGTGTCGCATACCTGCTGGAGGGTAGCGTACAGAAGGCCGGCAATCGTTTGCGTATCACCGTTCAGCTTATTGAGACCGAGGGCGGCGCGCATGTCTGGAGTTCTCGCTACGACGGCACGATCGATGAATTCTTTGACCTTGAGGACCGAATAACACAGCAGGTGGCGGGCGCGCTGCAGCCGTCTATTCGTGCCGCCGAGATCGAGCGTTCGCGCCGAAAGCGTCCGCAGGATTTGAGCAGCTACGACTATACCATGAGAGCCATGCCCCATGTTTGGGCGCTGGAGAAGGACGAAAGCGCCAAGGCGCTCGAACTTCTCGAGAAAGCGCTGAACATTGACCCTGAGTATCCGTTGGCTTTGGCCCTTGCGGGTTGGTGCCATGCCCAGCGTTCGGTCTACAATTGGGCAGACGACCTTGCAGCGAGCCAATCAACGGCAAGAACGCTCGCGGAGCACGCTGCGAACCTGAGCGGCGACGACCCTCTCATCCTGGCTGTGCTTGGCACAGTGCACACATTTGTACGCAACTATGGGACGGCGCGAGTGCTGCTGGAGCGTGCACTCGCCCTCGATCCCAACTGCGCCTGGGCCTGGAGTCGCCTTGCATGGGTCGAGAATTATGCCGATCAGCCCCAAAAGGCTATTGAAAGCTTCGAACGCGCCCTGCGCCTCAGTCCAATTGATCCGATGAATTTCAACAACTACGCCGGCCTCGGCTCGGCCTACGAAATTCTGCAGGACTACGACAATGCCGCGGCACTATATCGTCGCGCACTGCTGGAGCGTCCCAATGCGAGTTGGATATATCGTAACCTGGCATCAACCTTGTCGGGCTCCGGTCGGATCGATGAGGCAAGGCAGGCATTCGCGCAAATGTTGCGGAGTTATCCTGATCTGACGATCTCGAAATTCAAGCAGGCAATGGTTTTTTCCGGTACCACCCTGGATCGGATGGCGGAGAATCTCCGAAAACTCGGTTTGCCGGACTGACAAGCTTCAGTGCCGGGAGCCGACGGCTGCTTCCGGCATCGCGTCATTCGGGATCTGGCGGCGCTTACCAGCGTAACCATCAGCGATGCCCCCCATGCTGCATCGCGAGCAGCACGATCACCGCCAGCGCCAGCGCGATCGTCGTGCATTTCCAGAACAGCAGCGGGTTGCGTTCGATCAGCGGCGTCGAGGAGGTCGATAGGTATTTCGCGTTGGGATGGCGCAGGTCGAACAGAAATTCCGACAGGCTGTCGTAGCGCTTGTAGGGGTTCGGATGGACCGCCTTCTCCAGCGCACCGTCGATCCATTGCGGCACGTCACGGTCTGCGTGTGACGCCGGTCGGTAGACCAGCCCGTTGAACTGCGAGCGCGTCCGCGCGTTTGCGATCTGCCCGCCAAAGGGCAGCTTTCCCGTCAGCATCTGATAGGTGAGGACACCGAGCGAAAACAGGTCGGAGCGCGGGGTGGCCGGATCGCCGAGGAAGTATTCGGGCGCGGTGTATTGCTGCGTGCCGAGAATATCATTGCGGTCGCCGGACGGCGCGGCCTCGACGACGCCGGAAACCATCGTCGAGCCGAAATCGATGATCTTCACCGTTCCCGTGGTGTCGATCATGATGTTTGCCGGACGGATGTCCTGATGCAGCATCTCCTTGCGGTGAAACGCGCGCAGGCCCTTTGCGATCTGCTCGACGATGCCGCGCACCGTCTCGAGGCTGGGCTTCGGATTGTCGATCATCCATTGCGCCAGCGTCTGGCCGTCGATGTATTCGGTGACGACGTAGAGGAAATTGCGCTTGCGCTGCAGCAGGCAGGGCTTCAGCACATGCGGGCTGTCGATGCGCCGCGCCACCCATTCTTCCATCATGAAGCGCTTCAGGTAATCAGGATCGTCGCGCAGGTCGATCGATGGGATCTTGATGGCGACGACGGCGTCGGTCTCGATGTCGACGGCGAGATAGATGTGGCTGCGGCTGGAGCCGTGCAGTTCGCGCACGATCCGGTAGCCGTCGAAAACCGCCCTCGCCTCCAAGAGCGGCGGCAGCGGCAGTTCCTGCGGCTGGGCGAACACTTCGCTGGCCTCGCCATCAGGCAATTCGTCGACGCGGACGATCTGGACGGTGAGGTTGTCCTTGCTGCCCAGTCCGAACGCCAGTTCGGCGATGTCCCGGGCGGCGCGGTCCAGATCGCCGGCGGCATCCTTGATGACCCTTGCCATCACGCGGTCGGCGACATGCTCGTAGATGCCGTCGGTCACCAGCATGAAGATGTCGCCGGTCTCGACCCTGAACGTCACATAGTCGATCTCGACCTGCGAATTGGCGCCGAGCGCCCGGCCGAGATAGCTCTGCTCCGGCGAAACGACGACGCGGTGATCGGTGGTCAGTTGTTCGAGCGAGTTGCCGGAAAGGCGATAGATGCGGCTGTCGCCGACGTGAAAGATGTGCCCGGTGGTCGACTTGATGACCAGGGAGGAGAGCGTGCAGACGTATCCCCTGTCCCTGTCATAGGCATACTGGCTGCGCGTCTGCGAATGCAGCCAGGAGTTGGTCGCCTCCAGCACCCGCTGGGCTGAGGTGCGCACCGACCAGGATTCCGAGGTGCAATAATAGTCGGTGAAAAATCCCTTGACCGCCGATTCCGCGGCGATCCGGCTGACCTTGCTGGTGCTGATACCGTCGGCCAGCGCGATGGAAACACCCTTGAGGCTGAGCAGCGGCTCGTCCGGAATCAGGACGCCATGGAAATCCTGGTTGGTTTCCTTGGCGCCCTTGTCGGAAAATTGTCCGACCGATATTTTAAGCGCGCGCGGCATTCCCGGCTTTCACGACAATGGGCCTCTCCCATCGCGAGGAGAGGCCCATCCTCGTCTCGAGATCAAGCGGCGATACGCGAGGACGAACGCGAGGAAGGTGCAGCCGACGCGTTGCGCGACGGGCCGGTCCTGACATGGGTCGCGTACAGCGTCAGTCCGGTAAAGGCGAGGCCGCCGACGAGATTGCCCACCACGGTCGGGATCTCGTTCCAGATCAGGTAGTCCCACCAGGTGAACTTGCCGCCGAGCAGCAGACCCGACGGGAACAGGAACATGTTCACGATCGAATGCTCGAAGGTCATGAAGAAGAACAGCATGATCGGCATCCACATCGCGATCACCTTGCCGCTGACGTGGGTGGAGATCATCGCACCGACGACGCCGGCCGAAACCATCCAGTTGCAGAGCATGCCGCGGATGAACAGCGTGAGCATCCCCGCCGCGCCGTGATCGGCATAACCGACAGTACGGCTCTCGCCGATGGTGCCGATCACCTGGCCGACCTTGTCCGGCGGCTGCGACCAGCCGAAGGTGAACACGATCGACATCATCACCGCGACCGTGAAGGCGCCGGCGAAATTGCCGATGAAGACGAGGCCCCAGTTGCGCAGCACGCCGCCGATCGTCACGCCCGGGCGCTTGTCGATCAGCGCCAGCGGCGCCAGCACGAACACGCCGGTGAGCAGGTCGAAGCCGAGCAGATACAGCATGCAGAAGCCGACCGGGAACAGCGCGGCGCCGACGATCGGCACGCCGGTCTGCACGTTGATGGTGATCGCAAACGCCGCGGCAAGCGCGAGGATCGCTCCGGCCATGTAGGCGCGGATGACCGTATCGCGCGTCGACATGAAGATCTTGGATTCTCCGGCGTCGACCATCTTGGTCACGAATTCCGAAGGCGCGAGATAGGCCATTCCAGTTCCCCTTGTTCAGTAAGGATTCGACGCAAGCGCAGGCAAACGCTGCCGCGCCGATGAAGAGTGAGAGCAAGGCCGTCCTCGCGCTGCCGGATGCGACGCATGCGCAGAACAGATGAGTTCTGCGTCGGCGTCGCGGACAGCTAAGTCACGCTCGATCGGAGACAGAGATGCGCAAGCTTTCGTGGGAACTAGTTTTCCTGGGAAATGGTCCCGATGACTGCTCCGGGTGCCTCGTCGAGTTCACCCGATCCCTGCGCCTTTGCCAACGCTGGCTTCGGCAATCCGTAGGACGGCAGTCGTCATTGACTGAGGACTGATTAAGCAATCAATGTGCCAACTAGGGATATCGGCGGAAGGGTGAAAATGCCCGAGATTTTATAGGGTTAGTTTGCTGCGACGCCCGCTTGGCGCGACCAATATGCCTTGCATTTGTGCAACTGCTCATATGTTGGCGCATTGCCGCCCGCCCTCCCCGTCATTCCGGGGCGCGCAGCGCGAGCCCGGAATGACGGCGAATCGTCGGATAGCTGTCGCCTACTTCGTCTGCGTCCGCACCGGACGGTCCTTCAGGCCGTTATTGTCGTAGGCCTTGCGCAGCATGCCGCTGGCCACCGCTTCGTTCATGAACCTGACCGCGAACGCCAGCGACTGCGGGTGATTGGGCGGCACGGCCACCGCCGTCACGGTCTGCTTGAAGGTCTCGTCCAGCACGCGCGTGCCCGGAATCTTCTTCGCCATCGCATTGAGCTGGTCGCGCGACAGCGCGAACGCATCGACCTCGCCCTTCGAGAGCAGGCCGAAGATTTCGTCATAGCTCTGATAGCCGGTGACCTTTGCGTTCTTCAGATGCACGATCGCGCCGCGCATGGTGGTCGTGTTGTTGACAGCGGCCACTTTGGTTCCGGGCTGGTCGAGCGTTGCAAAGTTCGTCACCGTCGATCCCGGCCTGGTGATGTAGGTGGCGTCCGCGACCTCATAGATCGGGCCGAACGACATCCGCCCCTCGCGCTCGGGATCCTTTGGCAGGAAGGTGACGTCCCAGGTCCCCTTCGAAGTGGCGTCGACGATCTGGCCCGAGTTCTGATGCGCCACATATTCGACGGGCACGCCGAGTTGCGCCGCCATCTCGCGGCCGAGATCCACCGGCACCCCGGCATAGCCGGTTTCGGTCCTGGTCGACCAGAATGCGCCGCCGGCCGGGCTAATGGCGATCGCCACCCGCAGCTTGCCGGTTGGCGCGATCTCACTCTTCAACGCATCGGCGCCGGCAGGCGTGGTCATCATGGCAGCTAATCCCATTAGGAGGCCGGAGAGTCCCGGCAGGAACTGATTGAACATTGGCGTTCCTCCCGGCCCGCTTTGGCCGCGGACCATTGGCGACTGATCCACCAGGAGATGGTCAGCCTTTCTTTTTCTTTGCCGCGGCGCCCTTCTGACCTGGCGCGGCCGGCGTCGCCGGCTTGGCCGGTTCGGTCTCGAACTTTCCAATCGCGATGATCTGGACGCGCGCATTGGCAGGCCCAGCCGGACGATTGGTGTCCTGCAACTGTTCCTCGCCGAGGCCAAGCGCCTGCAGCCGCTTCGGCGCCACCTTGAAGGTGTTGACCAGCACATCCCGGATCGAATCGGCGCGCCGCTGGCTCAGGATCAGATTGTGGTCGCGCCGTCCGGCGGATTCGACATGATCGACGATCAGGTAACGATACGGCCGCAATTTCGGATCGGTCAGGGCGTCGGCGATGCTGCCGATGGTCTGGTAGGAGGCCGGCCGGACCAGGGAGGAATCCGGGTCGAACACGATGTCAAAACGGACCTGCGGCAGTTTCGACAGTTGCGGCGCGATCGGCGGCCGCTTTTGCGGCTGCGCATCCGCCCTAGCCTTGATCCGTTCGGCCGCCTGCTGACGCAGGGCGGTGAGGTCGATATCCACTTCCTCGTCGGATGCAAGTTTCTCAATGATGTCAGCGGTCGAGGTCGCTTGCGCACGCGCCGCCGCCGTCGGCCAGGCCAGCACGGACAGGGCGCCGAGCAACAGGCTGATGTCTCGCATCCCCCTCTTCACCGCACGCATCAGTTATACCCCGCAGCAGTGATCGCCTTGTTGCAGTTCGGTGTTGCCTTCTTGGTGGATTCCAGCAGGCATTGCAGCCCCTTGACGGGATCGGTTCGCACCTCGCGGCAGAACTTGTTCAGTTCCCAATTGCAAAGCCTGACAAGCGAGGTGCGCGCGGTGATGCGCTGCTGAATGGCGCCGAGCGCCGTGGGATAGTCGGCCTTGCACTTCGCCGACACCACGTCCTGGTTGCGATTCAGGCATTCCCTGAGCCGGGTGGCGTCGAGATTGACGCCACGGCAATTGTCATCGATGTCCTTGCCGCAGCCCGCGGCCAGCATGGCTGCGGACTCCTCGAACTTCATGGCCTGCTGTGCTGCAGCCAGCGAAGGCATCGATATCGCAATGATGCAAAGGAAAAGCCGGATTCGGGTCATGGGCGCACCTCACACAAGGAGGGTAGCGATGGTCAAGTGTTCTGTTTGAGTTCACGGCCAGCCGGTTGATCTGTTGCGCCGCAACAAATCGTCGCGGGTAGCGCCGGCCCGCTTCGCCCGATATGCAATAGTTCCCGCCCCCAACCGCCCGCATGACAGAGCGATGACGCCATGAGTTCGACCGCCGCTTTCCTTGCCTCCCTCGCCTCGATCCTGATCGGTGCGGCAATGGGCATGGTCTTGAGGCGGACGCTGCCGGCCCAACTGCTCGAGGGCGGCTCCAGGGAAGCGATCCGTTTGAGTGCCGGCTTCGTCTCGACGCTGGCCGCGCTCGTGATCGGCCTGATGATCGCCTCGGCGAAAAACACCTATGACAGCCAGAACACCAACATCCGGCAGCTCGGTACCAACGCGGTACTGGTCGACCAGATGCTGACCAAGTACGGGCCGGAAGCGAAGCCGGCACGCACCCTGCTGCGGGAAATCATCCCCTCTGCAACCGCCCGTATCTGGCGGGAGAACGTCTCGGGCAAAGGCGGCGGATCGGCCTTTGTCGTCAGCGAGATGGCCGAGCGCTTCTACAATGCGGTTGAAGGGCTGAGGCCCGCCAATGCCGAACAGACCTCGCTGAAATCCCGAATCATCCAGCTCACCACCGACATGGGCCGGACGCGGCTACTGGTGTTCACCCAAGGTGACGACGGGATCCCGCTGCCGTTCTTCGTGGTGCTGGTGTTCTGGCTGATGGTGATCTTCGCGAGCTTCAGCCTGTTCGCGGAGCCTGGCCTGATCATGGTGGCGTCAACGCTGGTGTTCGCGGTTTCGGTATCCAGCGCGCTGTTTCTGATCGTCGACCTCAGCCATCCCTTCCAGGGGTTGATGCAGATCTCGAACCATCACCTGCACATGGTGCTGCCTAAGATCGAGTAGCGCGGACACCGGCCTATCCAGACCATCCGCCGGCCATTATCCTCTTGCGGCAAAAAGCAAGGTCGAGAGCGAAACGTCTTGATGCGTAAATCCGGTTTTGATGCGGAATTCGATGTCGTCGTGGCGGGCGGCGGCTCCGCCGGGTGCGTGCTGTCGGCCCGGCTGACGGAAAATCCAAAAGTATCCCTTTGCGTCATCGAGGCCGGCGGACGCGACCGCAATCCCTGGATCCACATTCCGATGGGCTTCGGCAAGCTGGTTCCGAACCCGAAGATGAACTGGGGTTACGAGACCGAACCCGAACCGGGCCTTGGCGGCAGAACCGTGATCTGGCCGCGCGGCAAGGTCTTGGGCGGCTCCGGGTCCATCAACGGCCTCGTCTTCCTGCGCGGCGCACCGAGCGATTACGACGAATGGCAGCGTCTCGGCGCGCGCGGCTGGGGCTACAACGACGTGCTGCCCTATTTCAAGCGGATGGAGCACTCAGTCGACGGCGCCAATGCGTGGCGCGGCACCGGCGGCCCGATGACGGTGTCGAACATCAAGCGTCCGTCGACGACGGCAAGGGCGTTCGTGGAGGCCTGCGAGCGCCTGCAATACCCGCGCAACCCCGATTTCAACGGCGAGCGCATCGACGGCATAGGCTTCGCGCCGCTCAACGTCCACAATGGCTGGCGCCGCTCGACGGCGGTCGGGTATCTCAAGCCGAACCTGAGCCGCAAAAATCTCGAGCTGATGACGAAAGCCCGGGTCCGCCGCATCCTGTTCGACGGAAACCGCGCCATTGGCGTGGAGATCGAGCGTGACGGCCAGATCCAGCGCATCGGCGCGCGGCGCGAGTTGATCATCTCCGGCGGCGCGATCAATTCTCCGGTGCTGCTGCTCGCGTCCGGCATCGGCCCGGCCACTGAGCTGGCCGGGCTTGGGATCGACGTGAAACGCGATCTTCCCGGCGTCGGCAAGAACCTGCAGGACCATTACCAGTCGAACTTCACCTTCAAGACCAACGCGACCGATACGCTGAACGAGGCCGTGATGAGCCCGGCCAAGTCGGTGAAACTCGCACTCGAATGGCTGCTCAGGGGCTCGGGCCAGCTCTCCGTCGGCGCGACCGAAGCCACGCTGTTTGCCAAATCAGCCCCCTCCGAGCCGGTGCCCGACATCCAGTACCAGTGCCTGAATTTCTCGACGGACGGATTCAAGACCGGCCTGCATCGCTGGCCGGGATTTACCTTCATCTGGAGTGTCTGCCGGCCGAAGAGCCGCGGTGAGATCACGCTGCGCGATGCGGAGGGACGCTCGCCGCCGCGCATCCAGGCCAATTACCTGACCGACCCCGACGACATGCGCGTCATGCTGGCGGGTTTTCGCATTGCCCGGCAGATCGTCGCGACCGAGCCTTTCCGCTCGCTGGTGACCGAACAGATCAGGCCAGGTCCGGATATTACCAGCGACGAGCAGGCCGCCGATTACGTCCGCAAGGTCGGCTCGACCGTCTATCATCCCTGCGGCACCTGCCGGATGGGCGAGGATGACGGCGCCGTCGTGGACAGTGAGCTCCGCGTTCGCGGCATCGATGGCCTGCGGGTCGTCGACGCGTCCGTCATGCCGGCGATGCCCTCGCCGAACATTCATCCGGCGACGATCATGGTCGCAGAGAAGAGCTCCGACATCATCGCCAGGGCGCTGGCCTGAAAAATCGACGGCGATCAGTTCGTCTGCGCCGCCGGCGTCTTGATCTCCTGTGGCAGGATGATGGCGGCCACGATCACCAGCAGGCACAGCGCGCTGAACGCCTGCAGCATGGTGGAAAAGCCGCCCTGCTCGTAGAGCCAGGCCACCAGGCCGACGGAAGCGCCCGCGGCGGTGAAGCCGACGAAGTAGCGCACCGAATAGGCGCGCGAACGCCATTCATCGGTAGTGTATTTGCCGACCATGGCGTCGTTGACGGTGACCTGCCCGAACGCGCCCATCACGATGCCGATGGAGGCGATGATCAGCGGCAGGTTCGACAGCGATGCCGCAATATACATGAACGGCGCCAGCAGGAACGACAGCGGCAACATCACGGTCTTCAGCGAATAATGGTCGATCAGCCTGCCGATGGTGTATTGCGTCATCGCGCCGAAGACATAGACGCTGGCGGCGATGACCCCGAGCATGGCCGGGCTGCTGGTCAGGCCGGCAAGCCGCTCGGCGAACAGTTTCGGCATCGCGACCGTAATGGCGTTGAAGGTGGTGGAGATCGCGATCACCACGATCAACAAGGCCAGCAGCACCCGCCACATGTCCTGTTTCGCGATGCGCGCCTGCGCCGCCGCCTGCCTGGTGCCGGTGCGGTCCTCGTGCATCACCATCAGGGCGAAGGCGATCCCGATCAGGATCGTGACGATGCCGGGGACGACGAAGGCCGAACGCCAGCCGAAATACTGCCCGATCACGCCGGTGGCCAGCGCCGACGACGCCACGCCGAGGTTGCCCCAGACGCCGTTCAGGCCCATTTCGCGGCCGAGCTTGTCGGCATAGGACACGATCATGGCGGTGCCGACCGGGTGGTAGATCGAGGCGAACAGGCCGATCGCCAAGAGCGCCGCGCCGAGTTGCAGCGGCGTCTGAACGAAGCCTACCGCGATCATCGAGGCGCCGATGCCGGCAAAAAAGATCACCATCATGTGGCGGCGGCTCCAGCGGTCGCCGAGCCAGCCGGTGATCAGCGAGCCGGCCCCGAACGCGACGAAGCCCGGGGTGGCGTAAGGCAAGAGTTCCGAATAGGCCATGCCGAGCGCCGGGCCCATGATGATCACGGCGGCCGCGAAAATGAGCATCGCGTAATGGTCGATGAAATGGGCCGCGTTAACGAAGGCGATCACCCTGGAGGGGCTGTTCATGGTCGATTCCCGAATCCCGCTATTTTCCGAAATAGGTTATACGGGGTAGTCCTGACGGGATGTCGCCAATGAATATCGCCGAAAAGCCAATTGCCGCCATTATCGGACGCCTGACCTCGACCGGCGACGGCATCCACATGATCGCGAACGGCTACAGGAAGGGTCATCGGATCGGCACCCACATGCACCGCGAGGCGCAGTTGGTCTACGCCGCCAAAGGCACCATGCAGGTCACCACCCCAACGGGCCGCTGGCTGGTGCCGCCGGACCGCGCGGTCTGGGTGCCGGCGCTGTCGGAACATGCCATCGACGTGCTGGCGGACATCGAGATGCGGACGCTGTATTTCGACCAGGCGTGGCTGAAGCGCGAAAAGCGCAGCACCAGCCTGGCGCAGGAGTTCGTGGTGCGGGTATCGCCGCTGCTGCACCAGGCGATCCTGGCGCTGTTCGACGAGCCCAACACGCCCGACCGCACCGCGCTTCTGATCCAGCTCGCCATGCTCGAACTGCACCGGGCGGAGGATTCCGCGACCTTCGTCCCGCTGCCGCATGAGCCGCGCTGCCGGCGCGCCGCCGATATCGTGCTGGCGGACCCGACCGCCACCCACGAGATCGAGACGCTGGCGCGCGAGGTCGGTACCTCGGCGCGGACGCTGTCGCGGCTGTTCTCGGTGGAGACCCAGTTGAGCTTCAAGAGCTGGTGCCAGCGCGCCCGCGTCGCAGCCGCCATCGAACGGCTGTCGACGGATGCCGGCGTCTCGGTCAAGCAGCTTGCCTCCGAATTGGGATATGCCAGCGTCCCGGCGTTTTCCCACGCATTCCGGCAGGTCACCGGCAAGACGCCGACGGAATTCGCCGCGAAGGCTTGAATGATTCTATCGGGATAGCCGCGACATACTTACGTATGATCCCTGCATGATTGTGATCGGCAGCGCACAAAATCCCGTGTAAGATTCCGCAAAATCACTGGAATTGACCCACCGCATGGCCAACGCCTTCTTCTCCGACCTGCTCTCGACGATCGCAGATCGCGGTCGCACCCTGCTTCGGCGCGGCGAGCCCTCCGTCGCCCGCCCGGATGCCTCGGAGATGCTAGAGATGTGCGAGGCGCTGCTGTCGGGCCGGGGCGAAGCTACCGGCACCGCGATGGCGCGCGATGTGCTCGACCGCTACCACGACCTCGACGCCGCCGGCCGGCTGGCGTTCTTCGAGACGCTGGCGAGGGATTTCGGTCCCGACCGCGAAAAGCTGTCGCGGGCGATCGAGAGCTGGCGCGCCCAGCCGAACGACAGCGATGCCAGCGATCTGCATTTCGCCTCAGAGCCGCGGCGGCAGGAACTGATGCGCCGGCTCAACCGCGCGCCGGGCGGCACCAGCGACCTGGTGGCGATGCGCGCCGACCTGCTCGCCCTGATGAAGGGCAACAAGGACCTGGCGGCGCTGGACCGCGACGTCGTGCATCTATTGTCTTCTTGGTTCAACAGGGGATTTCTCGTGCTGCGCAGGATCGACTGGTCGACGCCAGCCAATATTCTGGAACAGATCATCCGTTACGAGGCCGTGCACGAAATCCGCGACTGGAACGATCTGCGCCGCCGCATCGATCCCGTAGACCGCCGCTGCTACGCCTTCTTCCATCCGCAGCTCACGGACGAACCGCTGATCTTCGTCGAGGTCGCGCTGACCGAAACGATCCCGACCGCGATCGCCCCCCTGCTCGCCGCCGAGCGGCAGCCGGTACCGATCGATCGCGCCCGCACCGCCGTGTTCTATTCGATTTCCAATACGCAGAAGGGACTTGGCGGCATTTCCTTCGGCAGTTTCCTGATCAAGCAGGTGGTCGAGGAATTGCGGCGGGAATTGCCGAAGCTCGACACCTTCGTGACGCTGTCGCCGGTGCCGGGCTTCATGCAGTGGTTGAAGCAGGCCGACGATGTTCCGCTCACCGACGAGGAACGCGCGCTGCTGGAAAACCTCGACAAGCCGGACTGGTTCGAAAATCCCGAGCTGACCGCGCAATTGCGCGCCGTGCTGGAGCCGCTGGCGGCGCATTATTTCCTCAAGGCCCGCACGCCGAAAGGCCGGCTGATCGATTCGGTGGCACGCTTCCATATCGGCAACGGCGCGCGGCTGGAGAAGATCAACTGGCTCGGCGACCTCTCGCCCAAGGGCCGGCGCGAATCCGCAGGCATCATGGTCAATTACCTCTACCGGCTCGAGGACATCGAGAAGAACCACGAGGCCTACGCCAACCAGGGCGAGATCGCCGCTTCCAGCGCGGTGAAGAAGATGCTCAAGACCGAGGGCCGGCGGCTTCTGGACATGCGGCTGTCGTAGAGCGGCACTGCGGTCTTCATTCCGCCGCTCGACTGGAATGAGGCTGCAATGGCCAATGGCGCCACACCTCCCCGGCCGACAGGTCCCTCCGAGCGGATCGACGCCATCGACGTATTGCGGGGCATCGCCCTGCTCGGCGTCGTCGCGATGAACGTCGTGACCATATTTCGCGTTTCGATGTTCGAGCGGTTTTTCTTCCCAAAACCTCCTGCATCGCCGATCGACAGTGCCGTCGAAACGATCCTGATGCTGGCCGTCGATTTGAAGGCGCTTGCGCTGTTTTCGCTACTGTTCGGCGCAGGCCTTGCCATCCAGTTCGAGCGGCTGGCCAAAAGCGAGCGCCGCGCGGTGCTGCTCGTGCGCCGGCTCGTCGTGTTGCTCGCGTTCGGGCTCATCCACCTTTGCCTGATCTGGAACGGCGACATTCTCACCGAATATGCGCTCGCTGGCTTCATCGTCCTGCCGTTCCTGTTCGGTCCGCGCTGGCTATTGGCTGTCGCCGCGCTGGCGTTTCTCGGCTTGTACCTTGCGATGCAGGCGTTTCCGCCGCCGCCGGGATTGTGGCCCGGCACGGCCGCGCTGGCACAGGATGTCGCCGAGGCGCGCCGCATCTACCCGACGGCCGGCTTCCTCGAAGTGCTGGCGTTTCGGCTCCGCGAGATTCCCCTTTTCGCTGCCCTGCACGTCTATATCTTTCCGCGCACGATCGGGCTGTTTCTCCTCGGCGCGTTCGCCTGGCGCACCGGCATTCTGCGAAACCCGCCACGCCGTCTGCTCCTCTCGATCGCCGCCGCCTGTATCGGCCTTGGCGCAGCATTGATCCTTGCCCACGCAGGCCGCCACATCGCGGGGGGCCGGATCAGCCTCCTGGCAGAGCCTCTCGGCACCATCGTGCTGGCACTCGGCTATGGCGCCGCCATCATCGGCATCGCAAATACGGAGGACGGAAAGAAGCTGCTTGGTTGGGCCGCGCCGGTCGGACGTATGGCCTTCACCAACTATCTCGCGCAATCCGTCATCCTTGGCTGGATCTTTTACGGCTACGGCTTCGGCCTGTTCGGCAAGCTGGGCGTGACCAGCGCGCTGGCGATCGGTCTCGCCGTCTACATTGTACAGGTGCCGTTCGGCGCGTGGTGGCTCGGCCGCTACCGCTACGGCCCGGTCGAATGGCTGTGGCGTACGCTGATGTATGGCGCGGCTCAGCCGATGCGATTGTCGTCGACGCCAAGGCCAGCGAGCGCATGATCCTAATTCGGACAGTCATCTCCGCAAACCGTCGAAAATGACCCTGAGCGACCGTTTCAACCCTCGTTCCGCGAGCGGCTGGTTTGGCCTCGATACCGGTCATCGGTTGCGTACGATTGGTGCAGAGAGAAGCATCGTCAGCCGATAGTCGGGCCAGCCCGCGCAAGACAGCGACACCTGTGGTTTTTATACCAGCATAATAAGCATCCTTAAACCGGTGCAAATGACATGTTAGCTTTCGTCTCGGCTTCATCGCTGCACAAAGGACGGACGGGCATGGGCAAGCAATTCGCAAGGATCGAACCAGAGCACGCGGCTTTCATCGAGCAGCAGAAGATCTTCTTCGTCGCCAGCGCCCCGCCGAAGGGACGCGTCAACGTCTCTCCCAAGGGTCTGTCCTCATTCCGGGTGCTCGGAGAGAATGACGTCGCCTACCTCGATTGCACTGGCAGCGGCAGCGAGACCCGCGCGCACCTGATCGCCTCTGACGACAAGCGGTTGACAATCATGTTTTGCGCCTTCGATGGCGCTCCGATGATCCTGCGGCTCTATGGCGAGGGTCGATCGCTAATGCGCGGCACGCCGGAGTACACCGATCTCGTTCCGAAGTTCGAGGAAGTTGCCGGGGCGCGCCAAATCGTACGCCTCTCGATTGACCTCGTGCAGACGTCGTGCGGCATGGGCGTGCCGCTGTTCGACTACAAGCAGGAGCGTGGCAGCCTCGTACGCTACTGGACGGCGCAGGGCGTCAACAACCTGCGAAAATACTGGGGTATGAAGAACATGAAGAGCATCGACGGCCTGCCGACCGACTTTGCTCCTGACAGCATGGCTCCGCCACGCTGTCAGACCAAGATTGCGCTCCATGTCAGAGCGGCCCGATCCGCTCAGATTTTGTACTCATACAGTAGCCGCGCGCGGATGGTGCCTTCCAGCGCCCTGATGTCCGCCAGCACGCGCTCGCCGTCGGCGGCAGACGCATCGGCGTCCAGCACGACGTAACCGACGTCGTGGGCGGTCTCGTAATATTGCGCGGCGATGTTGACGGCATGGCGCGCCAGCACTTCGTTCAAGCGCCCGAGCATGCCCGGCAGGTTACGCTGCACCTGGATGAAACGCGTGCCTGCCGGCCGGGCCGGCAGCTGAACCTGCGGGAAGTTGACGGCGCCCATGGTCGAGCCGGAATCGCTGTAATCGATCAGCTTACGCGCGACTTCGGCGCCGATGCGCTCCTGCGCCTCCTCGGTCGAACCGCCGATATGCGGCGTCAGGATGACGTTCTCCAGCCCCTGCAGCGGCGAGACGAAGCGCTCGGCGTTCGAGCGCGGCTCGACCGGAAAGACGTCGACCGCGGCGCCGCGAAGCCTGTTTTCGCGCAACGCCTCGGCGAGCGCCTCGAGATCCACGACCGTGCCGCGGCTGTTGTTGATGAAATACGCCCCGTGCTTGATCGCACGGATCTCGTCGCGCCCGATCATTCCGTGCGTGGCTGATGTTTCCGGCACATGCAGGCTGACGACGTCGCTTTGCGCCAAGAGCTCGTGCAGGCTCGCGGTCGGCTCGGTGTTGCCGTGGCGGAGCTTGTCGGTGTGATCGTAGAAGATCACGCGCATGCCCAGCGCTTCCGCGAGGTTGGAGAGCTGCGAGCCGATATTGCCGTAGCCGATGATGCCGAGCGTCTTGCCCCTCACCTCGTAGCTGTCGTCGGCCGACTTGTCCCAACGCCCCTCATGGGCGGCGTTGGAGCGCGCGACGACCCGGCGCAGCAGCATGACGATCTCGCCGATCACGAGTTCCGCCACGCTGCGCGTATTGGAGAACGGCGCGTTGAACACCGGAATGCCGCTGCGGCGCGCGGCGTCGAGGTCCACCTGGTTGGTGCCGACACTGAAACATCCGATCGCGATCAGGCGGTCCGCGGCGTCGAGAACCTCCGGGGTGATCTGCGTGCGCGAGCGGATACCGAGCAGATGAACGCCCTTGATCGCCTCCCTGAACGCATCGCCCTCGAGCGCTTTGGGCAGCCGCGTCATGTTGGAATAGCCGGCAGCCTCGATCAGCTGCACGGCGCTGTCGTTGACACCTTCGAGGAGCAAGACCCGGATCTTGTCCTTGGCAAGCGAGAGTCGGGGAAGCGGAGTGGCCAAGAGCGTGGCGTCCTTCAACGATGGATGAACTGTGAAATGGCGGCCCGAAAGATCCATGACCGGCGGCAGCGCGAACGCCCTGCCAGGCCGCTGATTCCGGCCCTTCCTATGGCATCCGGCCCTACGCCGCCAGCGCCTTCATTTCCTTGTAGAGATCGGATTTGCCCTCGAACCCGATGCCCGGCAGGTCGGGCATGGAGATGTGGCCGTTCTCGACACGAACGCCGTCCGGGAAACCGCCATAGGGCTGGAACAGGTCCGGGTAGCTCTCATTGCCGCCGAGGCCGAGACCGGCGGCGATATTGAGCGACATCTGGTGGCCGCCATGGGGAACACAGCGCGCGGGCGACCAGCCGTGGGTCTTCAGCACCGCCAGCGTGCGCTGGTATTCGCACAGGCCATAGGACAGCGCGCAATCGAACTGCAGCCAGTCACGGTCCGGCCGCATGCCGCCGTAGCGGATAAGATTTTTTGCGTCCTGATGGCTGAAAAGATTCTCCCCGGTCGCCATCGGCGCCGGATAGAATTCGGCCAGCGCCGCCTGCAGCGCGTAGTCGAGCGGATCGCCGGCTTCCTCGTACCAGAACAGCGGATAGTCCCGCAGCATTTTGGCGTAGGCAATCGCGGCTTCCAGGTCGAAGCGGCCATTGGCGTCGACGGCGAGCTGCGCGTCCTTGCCGATCTCCTTCAGCACCGCCTCGATGCGCGTGCGGTCTTCGCCGATCGGCGCGCCGCCGATCTTCATCTTGACGACGTTGTAGCCGCGATCGAGATAGCCGCGCATCTCGCCGCGCAGCGCCGACAGGTCCTTGCCCGGATAGTAGTAGCCGCCGGCCGCATAGACGAACACGCGCGGGTTGGCCTTGAGGCCGTGGCGTTCGGCCAGCAGCCGGAACAGCGGCTTGCCCGCGATCTTGGCCACCGCGTCCCACACCGCCATGTCGATGGTGCCGACCGCGACCGAACGCTCGCCATGTCCGCCGGGCTTTTCGTTGGACATCATCACGGCCCAGACCCTGTCCGGATCGAGATTGTCGCCGCTGGCATCGAGCAACGCCCTGGGATCGGCCTCCCTGAGCCGCGGCGCAAAGCGTTCGCGGATCAGCCCGCCCTGCCCGTAGCGGCCGTTGGAATTGAAGCCGTAGCCGACCACCCGCTTGCCGTCGCGCACCACGTCGGTGACGACGGCGACCAGGCTGGTCGTCATCTTGGTGAAGTCGATATAGGCGTTGCGGATCGGCGAGGAGATCGCCTTGGTGATTTCGCAGACGTCGACGATGCGGACGGTCATGGTGTTTTGGCTTTCGGTCTTTGCAATGACGCCAGAGAGAGCGACATACCCACCACCATCATCCCCGCGCAGGCGGGGTATCCAGTACGCCGCGGCCTATCGATTTAGTTACTGCGGCCTCTGGATCACTGGATCCCCGCCGGAGCCTGTCATCGGGCGGCCATTCGGCCGACCCGGTGGCGGGGATGACGACTGTTATGGCTGAAGCGACCGCCTCAAGATTTCGGCGCATCCCGGAAATACGGCTCGACCGGGCCATGCACCTTGATGGTCAGCGGGTTGCCGTGGCGGTCCTTGGCGTTGCCGGCGGTGACGCGGACCCAGCCTTCGCTGATGCAGTACTCCTCAACATTGGTCTTCTCGACGCCCTTGAAGCGAATGCCGACGTCACGCGCGAGGATGTCGGCATTGTAGTAGGGGCTGGCCGGATCGACCGAGAGGCGGTCGGGAAACTGGTCATTCATCGCTTTGTCGGTCTCGCTCACAGCAGTGCCTCGATTTCTTTTCGTATTGCCTCAGGCGTGGCGGTGGGCGCATAGCGCCCGACCACCTTGCCCGAACGGTCCACCAGGAACTTGGTGAAATTCCATTTGATCGACGGACCAAGCAGTCCGGATTTGGCGTTCTTGAGATGGTTGAACAGCGGATGCGCATGGCTGCCATTGACGTCGATCTTGGCGAACATTGGAAACGTCACGTCATACCTTGTCTCGCAGAACGCCTCGATCTGTTTGGCGTCACCCGGCTCCTGCCCGCCGAACTGGTTGCAGGGGAAGCCCAGCACCGCAAAGCCGCGCGGTCCCAGGTCGCGCTGCAATTGCTCCAGCCCCTTGTACTGCGGCGTGAACCCGCAGGCACTCGCGGTGTTGACGATCAGGAGCACCTGACCCTCGAACCGCTTCAGCGGCACCTCTTCGCCGGCAAGCGACTGCGCCGTGAAATCGTAAACGCCTGGCATCGCGGTCTCTCGAAGTCAGCCGGCGGGATCGATCGCCGCCGACGGCGTTCCGCCGGCCTCGATCGCCTCGCCGGCAGCGAGGCAAAGGTCCTCCCGGTAACGGCTGGCGACAAGTTGCACGCCGACGGGAATCCGTCCCACCAGCCCGGTCGAAACCGCCAGCCCCGGAAGGCCCATGAAGGGAATTGCGATCTGCGGCAATTGGGCGTGCCAGACCCGGGCAAAGGAGGCATCGTCCTTGCGGTCGAGATGATCGGGGAACGGCAATTCGCCGGACACCGGCATCAGCAGCACCGGATATTCTTGAAGAAACGCAAGCCATTCGCGCGTCAAGGTCGCACGCCGTGTCAGCGCGGCGGACAGATCGAACGGATGTACCTTGGACCGGTTGCCGCGCAGGCAGGCCAGCGCGCCGGGATCGCCCTCGCGCTCGGCGGCAGCGAGTTGCGCCTCATAGCCGTCGCCAAGCCAGAGCTTGGTCTGGAGGTCGGCCGCCTCGCGCAGCGGCGGAGTGTCGGCGATTTCCTCGACGGTCCAGCCCGCGCGTTCCAGCCGCTTGCCGGCGTCCGCGACGGCGGCCTTCACTTCGGGCACGGGGTCGAGACCGCCGGGATTGAGACACATCGCGACGCGCTTCGGCATCGCCGGGCCTTCCAGCGGCGCCGGCACCCACCAGGGGTCGCGCGCATCGTGGCCCGACATCGCCGCCAGCGCGATCCTGAGATCGCCGATGGTGCGCGCCAGCGGGCCGGAGACCGCGCTGATCTGCGGCCCGATCGGCCGTTCCGGCAGCGCGGCGTTGAACGCCGGGATGCGACCCATGGTCGGCCGCAGGCCATGCACGCCGCAGGCATAGGCCGGATAACGGATCGATCCCGCGATGTCAGTGCCGTGCGCGATGTGGCCGATGCCGGCCGCGACCGCAGCCCCAGCGCCACCGGACGAGCCGCCCGGCGTGATGCCGGGATCGCGCGGGTTTTTGGTGTCGCCATGAATGAGATTGGTGGTGAACCAGCGATAGGAGAATGCCGGGCAGTTGGTGCGGCCCAGAATGACCGCGCCGGACTTGCGCAGATTGTCGATCACCGGGCTGTTGCTCTTCGCAACAGCCTCGCGCTGCAGCGTCAAACCGTTTGTGGTTGCAAAGCCTTCCTGGTCGATATTGACCTTCACGGTGACCGGCACGCCGGCCAGCGGGCCGGGATCCTCGCCGCGTCCGATCGCGGCATCGATGGCGGAGGCCTGCGCCAGGACGTCCGCGGGCCTGTGGTCGACCACGGCGTTGATTTTGGGATTGACCGCGTCCAGCCGCGCCAGCGCCGCGGTCGCCGCTTCCTTTGCCGAGACTTTCTTCGACCTGATCAGGGAAGCCATTTCGGCCGCCGACAGGCGCCACAGATCCTGCATGCAAAACTCCGTTCGATTGCTGCCCTTTTAGCGCTGTAGGCCGGGCAATGCCAGCCGGACGGCCGCCCGGATTCAGCGCACGCGGGCAATGAAATAGGCGAGATCGGCGATCTGCTCTGAGGTGATCGGGCCCATCACGTCGGCCATGCTGCCGTCATAGCCGCGGCGGCTGTTGTCCTTGTACTCGCGAAGCGTCTTGGCGAGGTAGTCCTCGCGCTGGTTGGCGATGCGCGGGACGTTCTCCTTGCCGGACAAATCCGGGTTGTGGCAGGCGTCGCAGCGGTGCTGCTGCACCAGCGCCAGGCCGCGCTGCAGCCGCGCCGGCTCCCCGGCGTCGATCGGTGGCGCCGGCTTCGGCAGCTTCGCGATGAATTCAGAGAACACGCGAAGATCGTCGTCGGTCAGCGCCTTCGCCATCTCGTTCATCGGCTCGAAGGTGCGCAACTTCTCGCGGAACATGAAGAGCTGGATCAGCGTGTACGGCGCTTGCTGGCCGCCCAGCGAGGGGGTGTTCTCGGTTTCGGACTGGCCCTTCTCGCCGTGGCAGGCGAAGCACGGCGCGGCGCGCTCGGCGATGGTTTCGGCGCTTGCTGCTGCGGTTGCGACCAAGGCAAACGCCAGCGCCACTATTGTTTTACGCATCACTTATTCCGGACACTGTCGTCATTCCGGGGCGATGCGAAGCATCGAACCCCCGGTGCGCAATTGCGCACCTGAGAATCTCGAGATTCCCCGATGCGCAATTGCGCATCTGTGGTCTGGTCCTTCGGACCATCCCGGAATGACTGCTGGTAGGACGAGTTGACCTACTGCTTCCCCGCCACCTTCGGCTTGCCGTAGGTGATGCGATAGACGGCGCCGTTCCAGTCGTCGGAAACCAGCAGCGAGCCGTCCTTCAGCTGCAGCACGTCGACGGGGCGGCCGATGTACTTGTTCTCTTCGACGAAGCCGGTGAGGAACGGCTCCAGCGACTTCATCGTGCCGTCCTTGTTCAGCTTGGCGATGACGAGGTCGCCGCCGACCTTCTTCGACCGGTTCCAGGAGCCGTGACGCGCGATGATCGCAACGTTCTTGTAGGCCTTCGGGAACATGCTGCCGGTGTAGAAGCGCATGCCGAGCGCTGCGGAATGTGGGCCCAGCAGGCCGACCGGAGCAGCATAATCGCTGCAGGATTTACCCCAGCCGAATTCGGGGTCGAGGATGTTGCCCTGCAGGCAGAACGGCGTGCCGAAATGTTCGCCGACCTTGGTGATACGGTTCAGTTCGTCCTCGGGCACGTCTTCCGACATCCAGTCGCGGCCGTTGTCGGTGAAGTAGAGTTGCCTGGTTTCGGGATGCCAGTCGAAGCCAACCGTGTTGCGGACGCCCCGGGCAATCACCTCGTCGCCCGAACCGTCGAGATTCATCCGGCGGATCAGGCCATGCTCGTCGTCGTTCAGCACGTTGTTGCCGGGCTGTCCGACCGGGACATAAAGCTTGTTGTCAGGACCGATACCGATGAACTTCCAGCCATGGGCCTCGTCCTTTGGCAGCTTGTCGAAGATCACGACAGGCTTCGGCGGGTTGTCGATGACGTCCTCGACCTTCTCGATCTTGGAGACCTTCGACAGTTCGGCGATGTAGAGCGTGCCGTCCTTGAAGGCGATGCCGTTCGGCCGGTACAGGCCGGACGCAAGAACCTTGACCTCCCGCTTGCCGTCCTTGTTGACGATCGCATAGACCTTGTCGACGAGGCGGCTACCGACGAACACCGTGCCCTTGTCGCCCAGCGCGAGCGAGCGCGCATTCGCCATGCCGGCGGCGTAGACCTCGATGTTGAATCCGGCCGGAACCTTCAGCTTCGCCGTCGGCAATTTGTCCGGCGCGGCCGGAATCGGCGGCGGCGCGTTCGGGGCGAGCTTGGCGGCGGCCTCGTTGCCGGCGGGCCGTCCGATCAGCGGAGATCCCGGCGGAAGCGCGGGTGCGGCCGCGGGCGCCTCACCTGCGGCGGGCGGCGCGGCAGGCTGCTGGGCAACGGCGGTCAAAGTGAAAGCACTGAAGAATGCACCGGCCAGCAACATGCTGCGCGGCGACGACGCACGACGTATCATGGGTTTTCTCCCTCGCGGAAGCCGATCTCTGCGCGCCCCCCAACATGAAGTCGGCGCCGGCGACTTTCCATATGCACAGTGTCGACATTTGGCTGCGGATGCGCAATCGGAACCGCTGAGCGAATATTGCTGACGGGAATGCGCCGGGCGCGCAGCGTCAGTGCCGCGTGATCGGCCCGCCGGGCGCGTCGAGGATCGCCTCCGCAAACGGAAACTCGAGCACGATCTCGCCGTCGTCGTCGGTCACCTCGATGGTCGCACTTAGCAGCGCACCGTCAGCGCCATCGGTCTTGAGCAGTTCCCGGATCATGGCGCGCGCCATCTCCCAGGCGCGGTCGGGATCCCTGAGCACTTCGCCATCGGGATCGGAAATCAGCTCATCGCCGATACGGGTGTTGAAGAAATATCGCGGCATCGACGAAAACCTAACCTCGGCTGGAGGCCCGCAACCGGGGCCAGTTACTATTTTCACAGTTCCTTATTGGAGCCGGTAGTGCTCCACAGGATCTAAAATCACCATTCGAACCGTTGAGAACAACCGCGAAAGGCTTGATCCCACGTTGTTTTGACCGCGTGCGCCCGCACAAGTCAGTGAAATCCCTTCGCGATGCAGCATAAACATACCGTCGCCCAAGGCAAAAGATTTAACTGGCGAACTTTTCGATCCGAAGTACTTTAACTCCGATGGGCGGAATATCGTCCGGTCTCAAGGGAGAGCGAAATGGCCTGGAAAGCACCCAAGATCGTTGAAGTGCCGGTCGGCATGGAAATCAACATGTATATGTGCGCGACCCGCAAGTAAGCGGCCGCGCCTTTTCTGACCTTGCGCAGGTGGACCTCGAGCCTGACACGTTCCCGATGCGGGGGCATGTCTGCGCTTAAGTCCGCCTTGCGTTGTTTTTGCGTTCGAGCTTTGAATCTCCAGGAGACGGATCATGCTTCGCGTCGTCGTCCTGGGCGCCGCGGCCGGTGGCGGCGTTCCGCAGTGGAACTGCGGATGCGAGGTGTGCCGGAAAGCGCGGAGCGAACATCCCGAACTGCAAAGCACCCAGGCCTCGATCGCGTTCAGCGCCGACGGCGCGAACTGGTTTCTCGTCAATGCGTCGCCCGACCTGCGCCAGCAGTTGATCGCGACGCCGCAGCTTCATCCCGCCGCAGGACAGCTCAGGCACAGCCCGATCGCGGGCGTGATCCTGACCAATGGCGAGATCGACGCCGTCGCCGGGCTATTGTCGATGCGCGAGGGCTCGCCGTTTACGCTCTATGCGCATCAGCGCGTACTTGCGATTCTTAAATCCAACAGCATCTTTAATGTGCTGAACGCTGAGAACGTGAACCGCCATCCGATCGCGGTGGACAAGGCGTTCGAACCGACCCTGCCCGACGGGTCGCCGTCCGGCATCGAGGTTGTCCCCTTCGCAGTTCCCGGTAAGGGCGCATGGTATCTCGAAGGCATGGCGCATCCGGCGGGCAGCGACGGCGCGGGCGATACGCTGGGCTTGCGGATCCTGGACAAGTCGGGCGGCAAGTATTTCTATTTCCTCGCGGCCTGCGCGCGCGTGACTGACGAATTGAAGTCGCGGTTAGCGGGCGCGGCGCTGGTGTTTTTCGACGGCACGGTCTGGCGCGACGACGAACTGATCGCAGCCGGCCTCGGCACCAAGACGGGACAGAGCATGGGCCATATCTCGATGTCGGGCGACCACGGGGCGATCGCGAGCCTCGCCGGCCTCGACATCGGCCAGAAGATGTTCTTGCATATCAACAACTCCAACCCGGCGCTGCTGCGCGGCTCGGACGAGCGCAGGATCGCCGAGCAGGCGGGCTGGCACATCCCCGCCGACGGAACGGAGATCACGCTGTGAACGTCGCCGCCATGACTGGAATGACCGCACTATCGATCGGCAAGGGCATCACGCTCAACAGCGCCGAGGACCTGGAAGCGACGCTGCGCCATATCGGCGCGACGCGCTATCACAATCTGCATCCGTTTCACCGGCTGCTGCACGGCGGCAAGCTCGACAAGGGCCAGGTGCAAGCCTGGGCGCTGAACCGCTATTATTACCAGAGCACGATCCCGCTCAAGGACGCGATGGTGATCTCGCGGTTCCGCGACCGCGCCACCCGGATCGAATGGCGGCACCGGATCGAGGATCACGACGGCGATATCAACTCCGAAGGCGGCATCGAGCGCTGGCTCAAGCTGACCGAGGGGTTGGGTCTCGACAGCGCCTATGTAGAATCGACCGAGGGCATTCTGCCGGCGACGCGGTTCGCGGTGGAAGCTTACGTGCATTTCTGCCGCGACAAGACGCCGTTGGAGGCGATCGCCTCCTCGCTCACCGAACTGTTCGCGCCGAACCTGCACGAGGAGCGCATCTCGGGGATGCTGCAGCACTATGATTTCGTCAACCCGGACATCATGAGCTATTTCAGCCGCCGGCTGACGCAGGCGCCCCGCGACGCCAATTTCGCGCTGGACTACGTCAAGACGCATGCGAAGACGCAAGCGGAGCGCGAGGCGGTCTGCAACGCGCTGATCTTCAAAACCAATGTGCTATGGGTTCAGCTCGACGCGCTGTATCATGCCTATGTCGAGGGCCACATACCGCCCGGCGCGTTCGTGCCCAAAGGGGATTAGTATTCGATGGCTGCCAGCCGCAACATCAGTGTCAGCGAGGCGAGCCGGCCGAAATTGCCGCGGCACGCGAAGCTGAAATTCGATGAGACGCGGCAGGTCTGGGTTATCCTGGCGCCGGAGCGCGTGCTGGCGCCCGACGAGATCGCCGTCGAGGTGCTGCAGCTCTGCGACGGCGTCCGCAGCGTGGCCGACATGGTCGATCAACTCGCGGTCAAATACGCGGCCCCCCGCGAGGCGATTGCCACCGACGTGGTCGCGATGCTGCAGGATCTCGCCGACAAGGGATTTCTGACCGAAGCGCGGGAGAAGACGCCATGAGCGACCTCCTCGCCGAGAACAAGACAATTGCCGCGGCGCCCAGCGACGGGCTGGCCGTTCTGGAATCACAGCGTTCGACGGCGGAGACATTCGGCATTCCGCTCGCGGTGCTGGCCGAACTGACGCACCGCTGCCCGCTGCAATGCCCGTATTGCTCGAATCCCATCGAGCTGGATCGGGGTGGCAGCGAACTTACGACCGATGAATGGAAAAAGGTGCTCACCGAGCTCGCCGAAATCGGCGTTCTGCAGATCCATTTCTCCGGCGGCGAGCCCACCGCGCGCAAGGATCTCGTCGAACTGGTGCAGCACGCCAGCGATGTCGGCCTGTACAGCAACCTCATCACGTCGGCGGTGCTGCTGACCAGGGAGAAGCTTTCCGCGCTGGCGGATGCCGGGCTCTGCCACGTGCAGATCAGTTTCCAGGGCAACGAGCCGGGAGTCGCCGACCGTGTCGCCGGCTTGAAGAACGCGCACGAGAAAAAACTCGAAGCCGCAAGATGGACGCGCGAGCTCGACCTGCCGCTGACGGTCAACGCGGTCATGCACCGCCAGAACCTGCACCAACTCGCCGACATCATCCAGATGGCGGTGGACCTCGACGCCGACCGGCTCGAAGTCGCCAACGTGCAGTATTATGGCTGGGCCTTGAAGAACCGCGCCGCGCTGATGCCGACGGTCGAGCAGATCGAGGAAACCAGCCGCATCGTCGAGGAAGCCGCGGTGCGGCTGAAGGGCATTCTCGCCATCGACTATGTGGTGCCGGACTATTATGCGCTGCGGCCGAAGAAATGCATGGGCGGCTGGGGCCGGCAGTTCTTCAACATCTCGCCCGCGGGCAAGGTACTGCCCTGCCACGCCGCCGAGAGCATCACCGGGCTGGAATTCGAATCGGTGCGCTCCAACCATTCGATCGCCTGGATCTGGCAGAACTCGGAGGCCTTCAACCGCTATCGCGGGACCGGCTGGATGAAGGAGCCTTGCAAGAGCTGCGAGTTCCGGGAAGTCGACTTCGGCGGCTGCCGCTGCCAGGCCTTTGCGCTGACCGGCGATGCCGGCAATACCGATCCGGCCTGCACGCTGTCGCCGATGCACGAGCAGATCTTCAAGCAGGCCGAACTCGAAGCCGCCGCGCACCAGGACCGCTTCCTCTATCGCAATTTCGCCGGCGGCACGCTGGAGACGGAAGGCGAGCATGGCGCCTGACGCCGACGCCGGCAAATCCAGCAAACGCGCCGACCCCTTCGCGCCGCTGACCTCGGAGCAGTTCGCGGTCGGCGACAGCCACGAGATCTATGTCGAGAGCATCGGCCGCGCCGGCGGCATCCCCGCCGTCTATCTGCATGGCGGGCCCGGCAGCGGCTGCCAGCCGGACCATCGCCGGCTGTTCGATCCCGAGCGTTTCCATGCCGTGCTGTTCGACCAGCGCGGCGCCGGCCGCAGCCGCCCCAAGGGCCGCCGCGAGGACAATACGCTGCCGCATCTGATCGCGGACATGGAAGCGATCCGCGAGAAATTCGGTTTCCAGCGCTGGATGGTCGTTGGCGGCTCCTGGGGTGCGACGCTGGCGCTGGCCTATGCGCAGGCCCATCCGGATCGCGTCACCGGCATCGTGCTGCGCGCGACCTTCCTCGGCACGATCGCGGAAATCGAAAGCGGATTCCTCAAGACGCTGCCGCGGTTCTATCCCGGTCTCTATGAGGACTTTATCAGCGTGCTGCCCGAGGACGAGCGCGCGCAGCCGATCCAGGCCTATTTCCGCCGCATCCTCGATCCCGATCCCGACGTGAACATCCCTGCGGCGCGGGCCTGGGGCGAAACCGAGCGCATTCTTTCCGAACATGCGCCGAACCGCATGCGCCTCGATCAGGCGGCGCTGGCGTCCTCGCGGAGCCCGCCGGCCACGCCCTACATGGAAGCGCACTACTTCGCCAATGACTGCTTCATGACGCCGAACCAGTTGCTGCGCGAGGCCGGCAAGCTGAAGGACATCCCCGGCATCGTCGTGCAGGGCCGCTACGACCTGCTGTGTCCGCCCACAACTTCGCATGCGCTTGCCGCCGTGTGGCAGCAAGCCGAGATCCGTTTTGTCGAGGGTGCCGGCCATACGCTGTACGATCCCGGCGTCCGCGATGCCGTGATGAAGGCGATTGCGGACATGGCGTCCAGAACAAGCAAATAGGGAACAAGAAAATGCCGATGGCCGGAAAAGGCATGCTGCTGACGTCGATGAACATCGACGCCGCGCACGAAGCCGAATTCAATCGCTGGTACGATCGCGAACATCTCGAGGAGCGGGTCGCAATCCCTGGCTTTCTCGAAGCCCGCCGCTATGTCGCGCATGAGGGCAATCCGAAATATCTCAGCCTCTATTCCACCGAGACATTCGAGGTGCTGGACAGCCCGGCCTACCGCACCGCGCTGGCGAACCAGACGGCGTGGTCGAAAGCCAACATTGCGCGCTTTCAGAACATGATCCGCGCGGTTGCCCGCATTACGATCAGCCGTGGCACCGGCCGCGGCGCGGCGCTCGGCATTGTCAGGCTGCGTCCGCCCGCAGGCGGTGAAGACAGATTGCGTGCCGCATTGCACGAGCAGCTCGATCCGGCCAGCCTCGACGGCATCATCTCCATGCACCTGATCGAGAGCGATCCGGCGCTGTCGAAGCCGATCACCGACAATCCGGCGGCCGCCGATCCCGGCGCAGGCGACTGGTTCGTGCTGATCGATGCCACGGATGTTGGCGCGGTCCCGGCTGCATCAGCACGGTTGACGAGCAATGCCGCGTTCAAGCCGCTGCTGATCACGAGCGGTGTCTACAAACTGATGTGGGACATCGCCAAGAGCGACATCGGCCGCTAGCGTGGAACGATCGAACCTGCTGCCATGAATGATCCGAAGCCCACCGGCAGCGTCGCGGAAATCTTCCTTGCCTTCCTCAAGCTCGGCCTCACATCGTTCGGCGGCCCGATCGCGCATCTCGGCTACTTCAGGGCCGAGTTCGTCGAGCGGCGGAAATGGCTCAGCGAAAGCAGCTATGCCGATATCGTGGCGCTCTGCCAGTTCCTGCCGGGGCCGGCCTCCAGCCAGGTCGGCTTCACCCTCGGCATCCTGCGCGGCAACGGCCTGCTCGGCGGGTTGGCCGCCTGGTTCGCCTTCACCATGCCGTCCGCCATCATCCTGTTCGCCTTCGCGATGGGTGCGACCGCCCTCGCCGGCCCGGTGGCCGAAGGCATCTTGCATGGCCTGAAGCTGGTGGCGGTCGCAGTGGTCGCGCAGGCGATCTGGGGCATGGCCAGCAGCCTGACGCCGGACCGCGAACGGGCGGGCATCGCACTCGCAGCCGTTGCCATCGTGGTCTTTGTCGGCGGATCGTTCGGCCAGATCAGCGCGATCGCGCTTGGGGCCGTGGCGGGGCTGATATTGTGCCGGACGAATGGTCCGGGGCCGGCCGGCCATCTCGGCTTTTCGGTACCCCACCGGCACGGCGCGGTCGCGCTTGTCGTCTTTACGGGCCTGTTCGTGATCACGCCGCTGGTGGCGGCAAAGACCGGCTCTCAAGGCCTCGCTTTGTTCGACGCGTTCTACCGATCCGGCGCCCTGGTGTTCGGCGGAGGTCATGTCGTGCTGCCGCTGTTGCAGGCGGAGGTCGTGACGCCGGGCTGGGTCAGCAATGCGGATTTCCTCGCCGGCTACGGCATGGCGCAGGCGGTGCCGGGACCCCTCTTCACCTTTGCGGCCTATCTCGGCGCCGTCATGGGGCCATCTCCCAACGGTCTCGCCGGGGCAACGATTGCGCTTGTCGCCTTGTCGCTGCCGGGTCTCCTGCTGGTTTACGGCATGCTTCCATTTTGGGACGCACTGCGACTGCGTCCCGCCGCCCAGGCCGCCATGCGCGGCACCAACGCCGCCGTCGTCGGCATCCTCGGCGCTGCGTTCTACAATCCGGTCTGGATCAGCGCCGTGCTGACACCGCGCGATTTCGCCGTCGCTCTGACGGGCTTTCTTCTGCTCACGGTCTGGAAACTCGCACCATGGATCGTGGTCATCCTGCTGGCGGCGGCCGGAGGGATTTTGCGACTGGTCTGAGCGCTGAACGCTTCACACGTCCCAAATCCGTCAAGCTGCACCGCACATGCTGCACTGCACATCGGCTATGCGACAATAACGCGGCGTGCCCATGCAGTTGAAAGGTGCAGATCGCGCAAATTTGCCTTTGTAGGTCTGGAATGGCTCTAATAAGATAACTGCATGATGTAATTCAAAAACCACAAGAACGCCGGTTGAGCGTTCCCAGACAATATAAGGCCGCGCTTTCCTTGAAATTGCGTGGACAAGGTAGGAATGAAACCGACTGATATCTCGGCCCCGGACTACTTTCACAAAGTAGTCGATTGCCAATGGGCCTGCCCCGCTCACACGCCGGTTCCCGAATACATCCGCTTGATTGCAGAAGGGCGTTACAGCGACGCCTATATGATCAACTGGAAATCGAACGTGTTTCCCGGAATTCTGGGACGCACCTGCGATCGTCCGTGCGAGCCCGCATGCCGCCGCGGCCGCGTCGAGGAAACACCGGTCGCGATCTGCCGCCTGAAGCGCGTCGCCGCCGACTTCAAGGATGACGTCAAGCACCGCATGCCGAAGCCGGTGGCGAAGAACGGCAAGCGTATCGCGCTGGTCGGCGGCGGTCCCGCTTCGCTCGCGGTGGCGCGCGATCTCGCCCCGCTCGGCTATCACTGCACCGTGTTCGATGCCGATCCGAAGGCCGGCGGCATGATGCGGAGCCAGATTCCAAAATTCCGCCTGCCGGATTCAGTGATCGACGAGGAGACCGACTACATCCTCAACCTCGGCGTCGACTTCAAGGGCGGTCAGCGCATCGACAGCCTTAAGAAGCTGATGGCTGAAAACTACGACGCGATCTTCATCGGCTCCGGCGCGCCACGCGGCCGCGAGCTCGATATCCCCGGCCGCAAGGAAGCCGCTGCCAACATCCACATCGGCATCGAATGGCTCTCGTCGGTCTCGTTCGGCCATGTCGAGAAGATCGGCCGGCGCGTGATCGTGCTCGGCGGCGGCAACACCGCGATGGATTGCTGCCGCACGGCGCGCCGCCTTGGCGGCGAGGACGTCAAGGTGATCGTGCGCTCCGGCTTCGAGGAAATGAAGGCGAGCCCCTGGGAAAAGGAAGACGCCCTTCACGAAGATATTCCGATCCTCAACTTCATGGTCCCGGTCGCATTCAAGCACGTCGCCGGCAAGCTGATCGGCGTCACCTTCCAGAAGGTGAAAGCCGAATATGACGCCAAGGGCCGCCGCAACCTGGTGCCCTCGGGCGAACCCGACCAGACCATCCCCTGCGACGACGTGCTGGTCGCCGTCGGGCAGGAGAACGCATTTCCCTGGATCGAGCGCGACTGCGGCATCGAGTTCGACAAGTGGAACATGCCGCAGGTCGATGCCAAGACGTTCGTCTCGACCAACCCGAAGGTGTTCTTCGGCGGCGACGCGGCATTCGGCCCGAAGAACATCATCTGGGCGGTCGCGCATGGCCATGACGCCGCGCTGTCGATCCACAAGATGCTGTCGGGCGAGGACATCACCGAGCGCCCGCTTCCCGAAGTGCAAATCTCCTCGCAGAAGATGGGCATCCACGAGTGGAGCTACGACAACGACATCTCCGGCGACAAACGCTACAAGGTGCCGCATCGCGACAAGGTGATCGCGCTAAAGGACATCCGCACCGAGGTCGAGCTCGGCTATGACGTCAAGCTCGCGCTCGGCGAGGCGCAGCGCTGCCTGAACTGCGACGTGCAGACCATATTCTCCGCGCCCGCCTGCATCGAATGCGACGCCTGCGTCGACATCTGCCCGATGGACTGCATCACCTTTACGGAGAATGGCGAGGAAGAGGATTTGCGGCAGCGCCTGAAGGCGCCCTCCCCGCATCACGACCAGGCACTCTATGTCGCCGACGGCCTCAAGACCGGGCGCGTCATGGTGAAGGACGAGGACGTCTGCCTGCATTGCGGGCTGTGCGCCGAGCGTTGCCCCACCGGTGCCTGGGACATGAAGAAGTACCTCATCGATATGACTCACGCGGGAACAGCATGCCAGACCAAAGCCCGATCAGCAGCGTAAACGACTTCGTCGTCCGCTTCGCCAACGTCAACGGCTCGGGTTCGGCCAGCGCCAACGAGCTGTTCGCGCGCTCGATCCTTCGTCACGGCGTGCCGGTTAGCCCACGTAACATCTTCCCCTCCAATATCCAGGGGCTTCCGACCTGGTACGAGGTGCGGGTGACCGAAGCCGGTCATCTCGGCGCCCGCGGCGGCGGTGTCGACATGATGGTGGCGATGAACCCGCAGACCTGGGACAAGGATGTCGCCTCGATCGAGCCCGGCGGCTATCTGTTCTACGATTCGACCAAGCCGATGCCGTCGTCGAAATTCCGCGCCGACATCAACGTGATCGGCGTGCCGCTGACCGCGATCACCAATTCGACCTACAACGATCCGCGCCAGCGCCAGTTGTTCAAGAACATCATCTATCTCGGCGCGCTCTGCGCCCTGCTCGACATGGACCCGAAACTGGTCGAGCAACTGATCGGCGAACAGTACAAGGGCAAGGAGAAGCTGCTGTCCTCCAACGTCCACGCGCTGCATCTCGGCCGCGACTGGGCGCTGCAAAATCTGAAGTGCCCGATCGGGCTGCAGGTGAAGAAGGCCGACAAGGTCGGCGAGCGCATCTTCATGGAAGGCAACAGCGCGGCCGCGCTCGGCGCCGTCTATGGCGGCGCCACCGTCTGCGCCTGGTATCCGATCACGCCGTCCTCGTCGGTAGCGGAAGCTTTCACCAGCCACTGCAAGAAGCTGCGGCACGATCCCAAGACAGGCAAGGCGAAATACGCGATCGTGCAGGGCGAAGACGAACTCGCCTCCATCGGCATCGTGATCGGCGCCTCCTGGAATGGCGCGCGGGCCTTCACCGCGACCTCCGGCCCCGGCATCTCGCTGATGACCGAATTCATCGGCCTGTCGTACTTCGCGGAAATTCCGGCCGTGATCATGAACATCCAGCGCGCCGGCCCCTCGACCGGCATGCCGACGCGCACCCAGCAATGCGATATCATCGCCTGCGCCTACGCTTCGCATGGCGACACCAAGCACGTGCTGCTGTTCCCGGAAGACCCGGCCGAGGCGTTCGAGTTTGCCGCGCAGTCGTTCGATCTCGCCGAACGGCTGCAGACCATGATCTTCCTGATGCTCGATCTCGACATCGGCATGAACCACCGGCTGTGCCGCCCGCTGAAGTGGGATGACGCAAGGCAATACGACCGCGGCAAGGTGATGACGGCTGCGATGCTCGACGAGCCCGGCCGCGACTTCGGCCGCTACCTCGACGTCGACGGCGACGGCATTCCCTATCGCACCTATCCCGGCACGCACCCGACCAAAGGCTCGTTCTTCACCCGCGGCACCTCGCGCGACCGCTACGCACGCTATTCGGAAGAAGGCGCCGTCTACGCCGACAACATGCAGCGGCTGGTGCGCAAGTTCGAGACCGCACAGGACATGGTGCCGCGGCCGTTGCAGGCCAACGCCGCCAAGCCGACCAAATACGGCGTGATCTATTTCGGCTCGACTGCGCCGGCGATGGACGAGGCGGTCGGGTTGCTGGAAGCGCGCGGGCATCAGCTCGACCGCATGCGCATCCGCGCCTTCCCGTTCCACTCCAGCGTGGCGAGCTTCATCGCCGACCATGATTTCGTCTACGTCGTCGAACAGAACCGCGACGCCCAGCTGCGGCAGCTGATCGTCAACGAGAACGGCATCGATCCGGTCCGCCTGGTGCCGATCCTGCACTATGACGGCACGCCGATCACCGCGCGCTTCATCGCCAACGCCATTGGCGATCACCAGGACCACCTGAAGGTGACCCCTCTCCGCAAGGCCGTGTCATGACCTACATTGCAAAGCCGAAATTTCATCATCCCGGCCTGCCGAAGAACGAGCTCGGCTACACCCACCGCGACTACGAAGGCAAGATCTCGACGCTGTGCGCCGGCTGCGGGCACGATTCGATCACGGCCTCGATCATCGAGGCCTGCTACGAGCTCTCGATCGAGCCGCATCGCGTCGCCAAGATCTCGGGCATCGGCTGCTCGTCGAAGACGCCGGACTATTTCCTCGGCAATTCGCACGGCTTCAACTCGGTGCACGGCCGGATGCCGTCGGTGCTGACCGGCGCCAACCTCGCCAACCGCGACCTGATCTATCTGGGCGTTTCCGGCGACGGCGACTCGGCCTCGATCGGCTTCGGCCAGTTCGCGCATTCGATCCGGCGCGGCGTCAACATGACCTACATCGTCGAGAACAACGGCGTCTACGGCCTGACCAAGGGGCAATTCTCGGCCACCGCCGACCGCGGTTCGAAGTCCAAGAAGGGCGTGATGAACACCGACAACGCCATCGACCTGGTGGCGATCGCACTGCAACTCGGCGCGAGCTTCGTGGCGCGCAGCTTCTCCGGCGACAAGACCCAGCTGGTGCCGCTGATCGCAGCCGCCATCCGCCACAAGGGCGCGGCGTTCATCGACGTCATCAGCCCCTGCATCGCCTTCAACAACCACGCCGGCTCGACCAAGAGTTTTGATTACGTCCGCGAACACAATGATGCCGTGAACCGCCTCGACGTGCTTACCGGCCGCGAGCCGATCACGGTCGATTATGCCCCAGGCTCGGTGCAGATCGTCGAACAGCATGACGGTACCAGGCTGGCGCTGCGCAAGATCGACGCCGACTACGACGCCAACGACCGTCTGGCGGCCATGACCTTCCTGCAGAAGCACGCTGCCAAGGGCCAGGTCGTCACCGGGCTGCTCTATGTCGATCCCGATGCGGAAGACCTGCATGCCAGCCTCGACACCGTCGAGACGCCGCTCAACACCCTGGAAGCCGGGGATCTGTGCCCGGGCTCGGCCGCGCTGGACAAGATCAACGCCAGCCTGCGGTAGGTTACCTCGTCATTGCCCCGCGAAGGCGGGGCATCCAGTAATCGCCAGTGGCGATAGAGCCGAGAAGTCACGGCGTACTGGATCGTCCGCCTTCGCGGACGATGACGGCCGAGTTAACTCGAACTATCAAACGCTTGGGCCGCCTCTCAAGCGGCGGCGGCGAGCTTGCGCGGGTGCGTCACATATTCCTTGAGAGTCGTCCCGGACTGGTCGACCTCGACCAGCGACACGTCATAGCTCCAGAGGTCGGCGAGATGCTGCAGCACGCGCTTGGCATCGGTCTCGTTGAGCTGCGCGCCCTTCAGCACCGCGTGGCGAAGCATCAGGCGGCGGTCGCCGGCCAGATCGACGTCGATCACTTCGATATTGGCATCGAGGAAACCGACATCATATTGCCGCGACAGTTCGCGGCGAACGCGGCGATAGCCACGTTCGTCGTGGATCGCATCGACCTTGATGCCGGCGCTCTCCTCGGGATCGTCGTGCAGATGGAACATGCGGAAGTGCCGGATCAACCGCGGGCTCAGGAATTGGCTGATGAAGCTTTCGTCGCGATAATCCTTCCAGACGCCGCGCAGCACGCCCATCACATCGCCTGATCCGGCGATGTCCGGGAACCATTCGCGGTCTTCCGCTTCGGGAGAGGTCACGATGCGCTCGATATCCTGCATCATCGCAAAGCCGAGGGCATACGGGTTGAAGCCCGAGAAGTGACGGTTGTCGAAATCCGGCTGGTACACGACGTTGGTATGCGACTGCAGGAATTCGAGGAAGTTGCCGTCGGAGAGCCGTCCCTGCTCGTGCAGGCGCTTCATGATGCGATAGTGAACGTAGGTCGCGGTGCCCTCGTTCATGACCTTGGTCTGGCTCTGCGGATAGAAATACTGCGCGATGTGCCGCACGATGCGCAGCAACTCGCGCTGCCACGGCGCCAGCCGCGGCGCGGTCTTTTCCAGGAAGTAGAGCAGGTTTTCCTGCGGCAGTCCGAGCAAATTCTGGCGGCGCTCAACATTGAGCAGCACGTCGCTCTTGATCGGTCCGGTCGGAACGGTGCGCCACAGATCGTTGAACGAGCCTTCCTCGTGCAGGCGGCGCCTTCCCGCCCGCTTTTCCTCGGCGCGCAGATCGAGCTTCTTCTTGCCGGGATAGCGGTCGATGCCATGCGACATCAGCGCATGGGCGGCATCGAGCGTCTGCTCGACCGCGCGCGCGCCGTGACGGTGCTCGCAATGCGTCACATATTTCTTGGCAAACTCCAGATAATCGAGAATGCCGTCGGCATCGGTCCACTGCTTGAAGAGGTAGTTGTTCTTGAAGAAATGATTGTGGCCGAACGCGGCATGTGCGGTCACCAGCGTCTGCATCGTCGCCGTGTTTTCTTCCATCAGATAGGAGATGCACGGCGAACTGTTGATGACGATCTCGTACGCGAGGCCCATCAGCCCCTTGCGGTAGGATGCCTCCTGGAAGGCAAAGTGCTTACCAAATGACCAGTGCTTGTAGTACAGCGGCATGCCGACGGAGGAATAGGCGTCCAGCATCTGCTCGGCGGTGATGACCTCGATCTGGTTCGGATAGACATCGAGGCCTAGTTCCCCGAGCGCCACCTCTTCGCAGGCGTCGTAGATGCGCTGCAGTGCCGGGAAATCCCAGTCCGCGCCCTGGAACAGCAGCCTGTCCGTCATGATGCGGCCCTCTCCTGCTTTCCGCGGCGCTTGAACAGATCCTGAAACACCGGGAAGATTTCGCTGCGTTCGTGGACCTTGCGCATCGATAACGGCGCGCCCTCGGCCTGCAGCTTCTGATACAGCGTCCAGAGCGAGGAATCGGGCATGTCATAGGTGGTCGCCATTTCCTGGCCGACTTCCAGATAGGCAAAGAACTGGCTGACGGGGAGGATCTTCTCGGTCAGCAGCCGGCCTGAAACGTCGCCGTCGGAATAGGAGTTGTCGCCGTCGGACGCTTGCGCCGCATAGATGTTCCAGTCTTCGGGGCGGAACCGCGACCTCACGATATCGTGCATCGCCTGCAATGCGCTCGACACCAGCGTGCCGCCCGAGGCCGGACCGTGGAAGAAAGTATCCTCGTCGACTTCCTCGGCACGGTCGGTATGCCTGATGAAGACAATCTCGACGTGGCGGTACCGGCGCTTCAGGAAGATGTAGAGCAGCATGTAGAAGCGCTTGGCGAGATCCTTCATGTGCTCTGTCATCGAGCCCGATACGTCCATCAGGCAGAACATGACGGCCTGCGCCACCGGCTTCGGCACCTGCTCGAAACGCCGGTAACGGATGTCGATCGGGTCGATGAACGGGATCCGGCTCATCTTTTTCTTCAAGGCCTCGATCTCGGCCAGAAGCTCGACGCGCCTTTCCTCGCTGCAATTCTCCAGTTCGGCTTCAAGTGCGGCCAGCGCTTCCGGCCGCGGTCGCCGCAAGGCGACCCGCCGCGCCATTGCCCGGCTCACGGTTCGGCTCACCGAAATATTCGCGGGCGAGCCGGACGTTGCATAACCCGCCCTGCGGATCCCCTCGCTTTCCACCTCGGCAAGCTTGCGCTTGGCGAGATCAGGCAGCTCAAGGTCATCGAGGAACAGATCGACGAATTCCTCACGGCTCAGCACGAACCGGAATGCATCCTCGCTGTCGCCTTCACCGGGACCACCTGCCTTGCCGCCGCTCTGGCCGGAGCGCGGCAGCATGTCGCCTTCGATGAACTTCTTGTTTCCGGGCAGCACCATATCACGGGTGCCGCCTTCGCGACGGAAACGCGGTTCATCCATCCCCTCGATCGGGACGTTGACCTCCCCGCCCTCCAGGACATCCTTGATGTCCCGTTCCTGCGAAGACTTCTTTACCGCGCCCTGCACCAGCGCCTTTGCCCTGCGAAGGAAGCGCTGGCGATTCTCCAGACTCTTGCCGCCCGGATTCAGGCGCCGATCGACGATATGAATGGCCACGTTTGCATCCGCCTCCGCCTCAACCGGCCTGCTTCACGCGCATGTACCACTCGACGAGCCGCCGGACCTGACGCTCGGTGTAGCCGCGCTCGACCATGCGCGCGACGAACTCGCCGTGCTTCTTCTCGGTATCGCCGTCCTTTTTCGATCCGAACGAAATCACCGGCAGCAGGTCCTCGACTTGCGAGAAGATTCGCTTTTCGATGACCTCGCGGATCTTCTCGTAGCTGGTCCAGGTGGGATTCTTACCACTATTATGAGCCCGCGACCTCAGGGAAAATTTCACGACCTCGTTGCGGAAATCCTTGGGGTTGGCGATGCCCGCCGGCTTCTCGATCTTGGTCAGTTCCTGATTGAGCAACTCGCGGTCCATCAACTGGCCGGTGTCGGGATCCTTGAAGTCCTGATCCTCGATCCAGGCATCCGCATAGTCGACGTAGCGGTCGAACAGGTTCTGGCCGTAGTCCGAATAGGACTCGAGGTAGGCCTTCTGGATTTCGTGGCCGATGAATTCGGCATAACGCGGCGCCAGATCGGCCTTGATGAACTCGAGGTAGCGCTTTTCAACCTCGTCCGGAAGCTGTTCGCGCCGGATCGCCTGCTCCAGCGTATACATGAGGTGAACAGCGTCAGCGCCGAGTTCGTTGGTGTCGTGGTTGAAGGTTGCCGCGAGCACCTTGAAGGCGAAACGCGTCGAAACGCCGTCCATGCCTTCATCGACGCCGGCGGCATCCTTGTACTCCTGGACGCTCCGCGCCTTGGGATCGGATTCCTTCAGGCTCTCGCCGTCGTAGATGCGCATCTTGGCAAACAGCGTCGAGTTCTCGTGCTTGCGCAGCCGCGACATCACCGAAAAGCGCGCCAGAGTCTCCAGCGTCGCGGGCGCACACGGTGCGCTCGCGAGTTCGGATCCCTGGATCAGCTTCTCGTAGATCTTCTGCTCCTCGGTGACACGCAGGCAGTACGGCACCTTGATGACGCAGATACGGTCGATGAAGGCCTCGTTGTTCTTGTTGGTCTTGAAGCTCTGCCATTCCGATTCGTTGGAATGCGCAAGGATCACCCCGGTGAACGGAATTGCGCCGATGTTCTCGGTGCCGATGTAGTTGCCTTCCTGCGTCGCCGTCAGCAGCGGATGGAGCATCTTGATCGGCGCCTTGAACATCTCGACGAACTCGAGCACGCCCTGGTTGGCGCGGTTCAGCCCGCCGGAATAGCTGTAGGCGTCGGGATCGTTCTGGGCGAAGGTCTCCAGCTTGCGGATGTCGACCTTGCCGACCAGAGACGAAATATCCTGGTTGTTTTCGTCGCCGGGCTCGGTCTTTGCGATCGCGATCTGGCGCAGCCGCGACGGCTGGATCTTGGCGACGCGGAACTGCGAGATGTCGCCGCCGAAGGCTTCGAGGCGCTTGTAGCACCACGGAGACATCAGCCCGGTGAGACGGCGGCGCGGAATGCCGTACTTCTCCTCGAGCATCGGACCGAGCGACTCCGGATCGAACAGGCTGAGCGGGCTTTCGAAGACGGGGCTTAATTCATCGCCGGCCTTCAGCACGTAGATGGGGTGCACTTCCATCAACGACTTGAGGCGTTCGGCGAGCGAGGACTTGCCGCCGCCGACGGGACCGAGCAGATAAAGAATCTGCTTGCGCTCTTCGAGACCTTGCGCCGCGTGGCGGAAGAAGCCGACGATGCGCTCGATCGTGTCTTCCATGCCGTAGAAGCCGGCGAAGGCAGGATAGAGCCGCATCGTGCGGTTCAAAAAAATACGGCCAAGGCGCGGGTCCTTGGCCGTGTCTATCATTTGAGGTTCACCGATCGCAGCTAGTAGTCGCTCCGCCGCGTTGGCATATCGCATCGGATCGCCTCGACACGACTCCAGATATTCCGCCATCGACATATCGGTCTGACTTCTGGCTTCGAAGGACCGGGCGAAAGCATTGAACAGAGAATCGTTGTACATGATCCGTCTCTCCATATTCAGATGTAAATGCTGGACACTCCGCTCAGGTTCCTAAACCGCCCCGGAGCGCCGCAGCTTCCGTTCGCGAATCACAATCAACACGTATGCTGATTGGACACGCGACCAACTCCCCAACGCAATGCAATAGTCGTGCTAGGCGTGCCATCCTCGTAATGATACGGTATGATTCCGGGAATGATGTAACTGTGTTGCAACATTTCCGTGGCGATTTCCGCCCACCCACATGTTCATACTTTCTTAATGATTATGAACGCTCGCGCCGCTCGAAGTTGCGCATCCTTCCCAAATTCGAGGCGAAAAGGCGGTCAATCCCGACCTTTGGACGGCGACAAGCGCACGGTACCGGGCTTTCGCGGGGCATATCGCAAGCAGGTTGCCGCGCGGTCGTTGAACGCACCCGGCGCCAACTGCAACTAATGTATGATGTCGCGCGTTACATTCGAGTCTGCCATGAAAACCCTTTTCTTCGTCGCCGCCGTCGCCTGCATCGCCGGCGCCAGCGCCACTCGCGCCCAGGAAGCCGTCGACAAGGCCAAGGCAGTCGCGTTCGACACCAGGATGTTCGCCGGTCCGCTCGGCCAGAAGACTTACGCCTGCTTCGTGCGTCGCTATGACGCCGCCCATCTGGCGCGGCATCCGAAGCAGAAGGTCAGCGCCATGAAGCTGCTGGTCACAGCGGAGGATGCGCCGGATGACAAGACCGTCAACTATTCCTTCCGTCTCGGATTCAAATATCGCCACCGGCCGGGAAATTTCGACTCCAGCGGCTTTTGCAGTCACATCGTTGCCGAAAAATCCGGCAAGGAATTCCGGTACGGCTGCGGCGTCGACTGCGAGGGCGGCGGCATCGAAGTCGCGATGAAGGACGACAAGTCCGCGCTGATCCGGCTGGAGCGAATCCGGATCTGGGAGCGCAACAAGCCCGACGACGACGCCAGCAACGATCTGGTTGCCGGCGCCGACGACAAGATCTTCCGCGTTGACCGCGCCGAGTTGCGCGAATGCGCCGAACTCGTCACCGACCGCAAGGAACTCGCTGCCATCAGGCGCAAGTAGCGCCAACGATATCATCAAAACTGGAGAACGTCATGCATCGACGCAATATCCTGTGGGGCGCGCTTTCGGCCTTCGGTGCAGCGTTTGCCGCCGGTCGCGCGAATGCTGCTACCGAGGCGCCTCCCGCGACCAAGCTCAAGGTGGTCTATCACCTCAACGATCTCGACAAGGTCAGCTTCGTCGTCGGCAACATCCAGAACCATCTCGATGGCGTCGGCGGGCCCGACCATGTCACGATCGCGCTGGTGATTCACGGCCAGGCTTTGCGCGCGTTTCATACCTCCTCTGCAAACCCCGATCTTTCCCGGCGCGTTGGTCAATTCTCCAAGGCCGGAATTGAACTCGCCGCCTGCGGCAATACGATGAAATCGCAGAACGTCGGGCTCGCCGACCTGCTGCCGGGCTTTATCGCCGCAGATCGCGGTGGCGTGGTCCGGGTCGCCGAATTGCAATCGCAGGGCTATCTCTATCTGAGACCCTGAGTGATCGAGCGACGACAATCCGCCGCGTCCGCACATTTCCGCGATGGCGTCGCCGTACTTTCGCCGGTTGTATCCGTCCCGATACGGCGCGTTGCTGGACGCAGCCGCAATCGCGCTCGCTCATCCGCTTGCACGCCAACGCGCGGACTGTGTGCGCCTGCGACCGCTCGCGGAATGTTGCGCGCATATCCCGACACATTCAAGCCGATTCCTGCCGCGCTCGCGGTCCCGCCGAGGACGATCAGCCCGAGCAACAGCGCGCCCGGGAGGAGCAAGGGACAGGGCATGGCGGCCTCCTTCACGGTTTCGTGCATTTGCCCGTTGGTGTCGCCGCAGCAAGAGCCGGTTCGACCGAACCGCAAAGATCAGGTCCGGCGGAAAGAACCGTCGGGATCGAACCGGCGGTAACGGCGTTATCTCCCTCCACCCGGCCGCACATGCCCAACCAGATGTTGACTTTCCAGGCGCGCCCCCGAAATCTGCCCGAGACCCAAGAACGACCGACCGAACAGAACAGGCACCATGAATCCCGTCAAAGCACTCGAAAACCATGGCCAGGCGATCTGGCTGGACTTCCTCGCCCGCGGCTTCGTCGCCAAGGGCGACCTCCAGGCGCTGATCGAAACCGACGGCGTCAAGGGAGTGACCTCGAACCCATCGATCTTCGAGAAGGCGATCGGCAGTTCGGACGAATATGACGGCGCGATCGGCCAGGCGCTGAAAAACGGCGACCGGCCGGTGGCCGACCTGTTCGAGGCGGTCGCGATCGAGGACATGCAGAATGCCGCCGACGTGCTTCGCCCGGTTTACGAAGCCACCAACGGCGGCGACGGCTTCGTCAGCCTCGAGGTCTCGCCGTATCTGGCAAATGACACCAAGGGCACGATCACCGAGGCCCAACGGCTCTGGAAGGACGTCAAGCGCAGGAATTTGATGGTCAAGGTGCCGGCGACGCCGGAGGGACTGCCCGCGATCGAACATCTGATCGGCGAAGGCATCAGCATCAACATCACGCTGTTGTTCTCGCAACAGGTCTATCGCGAGGTTGCGGAGGCCTATATCGCCGGGCTGGAAAAATACGTCGCCAAGAGCGGCGATCCCTCCCACGTTGCCAGCGTCGCCTCGTTCTTCGTCAGCCGCATCGATACCGCCGTCGACAAGCAGCTCGACGAGAAGATCGCGCGGGCCAACGATCCCGCGGAGAAGGAACGGCTGAGCGCGCTGAAGGGCAAGGTTGCCATCGCCAACGCCAAGCTTGCCTATCAGGACTACAAGCGCCTGTTCTCCGGCGCGCGCTGGGACAACCTTGCGGCCAGGGGCGCGAAGCCGCAGCGGCTGCTGTGGGCTTCCACCGGCACCAAGAACAAGGATTACAGCGACGTGCTGTATGTCGAGGAGTTGATCGGTCCCGACACCGTCAACACCGTGCCGCCGGCAACGCTGGATGCGTTTCGCGACCATGGCAAGCCGCGAGACAGCCTCGAGGAGAATATCGAGGATGCCCGCCGCGTGCTCGAAGAGCTCGAAAAATCCGGCATCTCGCTCGACGCGATCACCGACGAACTGGTGGTGGACGGCGTCAAGCTGTTTGCCGACGCGGCCGACAAGCTCTACGGCGCTGTCGCGCACAAGCGCGCCAGCTCGCTCGGCGGCGGCATCGACCGCCAGCAGTTCGCACTCGGCGACGGCATCAAGAAGGCCGTCGAGAAGAGCACCGAGGAATGGCGAGCTGCCGCGACCATCCGACGGCTGTGGCAGAAGGACAAGTCGGTCTGGACCGATGACGACGAGAACAAGTGGCTGGGCTGGCTGAACAGCCCGGCTGCCGCCGACGTCGCCGACTACGAGGATTTTGCGCAGCGGGTGAAGGGACAAAATTTCAGCGACGCGGTCGTGCTGGGCATGGGCGGATCGAGCCTCGGACCGGAAGTGCTGGCGGAGACGTTCGCGAAGAAGTCCGGCTTTCCGAAACTGCACGTGCTCGATTCCACCGACCCTGCGCAGGTACGCGCGATGGAAGAGACGGTCGATCTCGCGCATACGCTCTTCATCGTTTCCAGCAAATCCGGCGGCACCACCGAGCCGAACGTGATGAAGGATTACTTCTTCGATCGCGTTGCCAAGACTATCGGCAAGGAAAAAGCCGGGCACAGATTCATCGCGGTCACCGATCCCGGCTCCTCGCTGCAGAAAGTCGCCACCAAACAGGGCTTCGCCCGCATCTTCTACGGCGATCCCACCATCGGCGGCCGCTACTCCGTGCTGTCGCCGTTCGGCCTGGTGCCGGCGGCCGCGGCCGGTATCGATGTCCGCAGCGTGATCACGCATGCGCTCGCGATGGCGCGCTCCTGCGGCGCCGACGTGCCGCCGCACGAAAACCCGGGCGTGCAGCTCGGGCTCGCGATGGGTCTTGCCGGCCTCGAAGGCCGCGACAAGGTGACGATATCATCGTCACCGAAGGTCGCAGACTTTGGTGCCTGGGCCGAACAGCTGATCGCCGAATCCACCGGCAAGGACGGCAAGGGCCTGATTCCGATCGACGGCGAACCGCTGGCCGATCCTTCCGTTTACGGTGACGACCGCTTCTTCATCGACATCCGCACCGAGGGCGAGGATGACGCCTCGCATGATGACCGGCTCGCGGCGCTGCAGGCAGCCGGGCATCCCGTCGTGCGCATCGTCATGAAGTCGATTGATCACATCGGCCAGGAATTCTTCCGGTTCGAGATGGCGACTGCGGTAGCCGGCGCGGTGCTCGGCATCAATCCGTTCAACCAGCCGGACGTGGAAGCCGCCAAGATCAAGACCCGCGAGTTGACCGGCGCGTTCGAGAAGACCGGCAAGCTGCCCGTGGAAAAACCTGTGATGTCGACCGACGAGGCCGATCTCTACACCGACGAGCACAACGCTGCCGAGCTGCGGAAGGCCGGCGCCGACGGCACGCTTGGTTCCTGGATCAAGGCGCACCTTTCGCGATCGAACGGCGGCGACTATTTCGCCCTGCTCGCCTACATCGCACGCGATCCCGGCACGATCGGCTCGCTGCAAAAGATGCGGCTGGCGGTGCGCGACGTCAGGCACGTCGCGACCTGCGCCGAATTCGGCCCGCGCTTCCTGCACTCCACCGGACAGGCCTACAAGGGCGGGCCTGACAGCGGCGTGTTTCTGCAGATCACCACCGACGACGCCGAGGATCTGAAGGTGCCCGGCCAGAAGGCGAGCTTTGGCATCATCCTGGCGGCGCAGGCGCGCGGCGATTTCGACGTGCTCACCGAACGTGGCCGGCGCGCGCTGCGTGTCCATCTCAAGGGCGGTCTGGGATCGGGCCTGTCCGCGCTCGATGCCGCAATTGCGGAAGCACTCGTTTAGGGAAGTCAGGCAATGCAACTCGGCATGATCGGCCTCGGCCGGATGGGCGGCAACATCGTTCGGCGGCTGATGAAGAACGACCACACCGCGGTGGTCTACGACAAGGATGCGAAGGCGGTTTCGGCGCTCGCCGCGGAAGGTGCAACCGGCGCGGATACGCTCGAGGATTTCGTGAGCAAGCTCGAAACGCCGCGTACCGCCTGGGTGATGCTGCCTGCGGGGAGGATCACCGAGGCGACGATCGAAGCGCTGGCGAAACTGATGCAGCCCGGCGACGTCATCATCGACGGTGGCAATACATTCTGGCAGGACGACGTCCGTCGTGGCGCGACCCTCAAAGCACAGGGCCTGCATTATCTCGACGTCGGCACCAGCGGCGGCGTCTGGGGCATCGAACGCGGCTATTGCATGATGATCGGCGGCGACAAGGCCGTGGTCGACCGGCTCGACCCCATCTTCAAGACGCTGGCGCCCGGCATCGGCGACATCCCGCGCACGCCCGGACGCGACGGCCGCGACCCGCGCATCGAGCTGGGCTACATTCACGCCGGCCCATCGGGTGCGGGACACTTCGTCAAGATGATTCACAACGGCATCGAATACGGCCTGATGCAGGCCTATGCCGAAGGCTTTGACATTCTCAAGAATGCCAACATCGATGCGCTGCCGCCGGAGCATCGCTTCGACATGAACATCGCCGATATCGCCGAGGTGTGGCGGCGCGGCAGCGTGATCCCGTCCTGGCTGCTCGACCTCACGGCTTCCGCGCTGGCGGAGAACCAGACGCTGGATAATTATTCGGGCTTTGTCGAGGATTCCGGCGAAGGCCGCTGGACCGTGAACGCCGCCATTGACGAGGCCGTGCCGGCGGAAGTGCTGACGGCCGCGCTCTACGCCCGCTTCCGTTCGCGCAAGGACCACACCTTTGCGGAAAAAATCCTGTCCGCGATGCGGGCCGGTTTCGGCGGCCACAGGGAGCCGCCGAAGAAAACCGGCTCGAAGGCTTGAATACTCATGGCGGTCGGTCAGGCAGCACGGAAACAGCCCGATCCTTGTTCATTCGTCATTTTCGGCGTGACCGGCGATCTCGCGCATCGCCTGGTCGTCCCTGCCCTCTATAACCTCGCCGCAACCGACCTGTTGCCGGACAAGTTCTGCCTGGTGGGTGTCGCCCGCAAGGGTGTTACCAGCGACGCGCTGCGCGACAGCCTGATGAAGGGATTGCGGGAGTTTGCGACCCGGCCGGTGGACGACGCGATCGCGCAGCGCCTGCTGTCGTGTGTCACCTGCATCGAGGCCGACCCGAAAGATCCGGCCTCGTTCGATGCCATGAGCAAGCAGCTTACCGAACTCGAAGCCGCGCGGGGAACCGGCGGCAATCGCCTGTTCTACCTCGCGACGCCGCCGAATGCGTTCCTGCCGATCAGCCGCGAACTCGGCCGCACCGGCATGCTGGCGGAGAACGGCGCGTGGCGACGGCTGGTGGTCGAAAAGCCGTTCGGTACCGATCTGGCATCGGCCAAGGCGCTGAACGGCGAATTGCTCAAGCTCGTCGACGAGCACGAGATCTACCGGATCGACCATTATCTCGGCAAGGAGACGGTGCAGAACATCCTGGTGCTGCGCTTCGCCAACGGCATGTTCGAGCCGATCTGGAATCGCAACCACATCGATCACGTGCAGATCACGGTCGACGAACAACTCGGCGTCGGCCACCGCGGCAGCTTCTACGACCAGACCGGCGCGCTGCGCGACATGGTACCGAACCATTTGTTTCAACTGCTGTCGCTGGTCGCGATGGAGCCGCCGATAAGGTTCGATGCGCATTCGGTGCGAGCGGAAAAGGCCGACGTGCTCGCCGCGATCCAGCCGCAGAGCGAGGTCGAGGCGTTGCGCAACTCCGTGCGCGGGCAATATCTCGGCGGCAGGATCGGCGACAAGGATATCGCGGACTACCGCGCAATCGAGGATGTCGCACCCGACAGCACCACCGAAACCTATGTGGCGCTGAAGCTGATCATCGACAATTGGCGCTGGGCCGGCGTTCCCTTCTATCTGCGCACCGGCAAGGCGCTCGGCGTCAAGCGCACCGAGGTGGCGATCAAGTTCAAGCAGGCGCCGTTTGCGATGTTCAACTGCACGCCGGTGGAAGAGCTGGCGCAGAACTACCTCGTGATCGGCGTCGCGCCGAACGAAGGCATCGCGCTGCAGTTCAACACCAAGGTGCCCGGCCCCACGATCCAGATCGACGGCGTCGAGATGAAGTTTCGCTACAAGGATTATTTCAAGGCCGAGCCGTCGACCGGGTACGAAACGCTGATCTATGACTGCATGATCGGCGACAACATCCTGTTTCAGCGCGCCGACAGTGTCGAGGCCGGCTGGAAAGCCGTGCAGCCGTTCATCGATGCCTGGCAGAAGGCGGGCGCCGAAGGGCTGAAAAAATACAAGGCCGGCAGCGAAGGGCCGGAGGAAGCCAACGAGCTTCTGACCCGCGACGGCCGAAGCTGGCGCAAACTCGGATAGGCGATGGCGAGTAACGACAGCCGCCGTGTGATTGCCGTTGCCGATCCGTCGGCGATGGCAACGGCTGCCGCCGGGCGCGTGCTCGCGAGAATGGCTGACAACAGCGGCCGGGTGGCGGTCTGCCTGACCGGCGGATCTAGCCCGAAGCAGCTTTATCGATTGCTTGCCAGCGAGGAATATCGAGGGAAAATCCCCTGGCAGCGCGTGCACTGGTTCATCGGCGACGAGCGGTTCGTGCCGGCCACCGACCCGCTCAGCAACATGGCCATGGCGCGCGCGATCTTTCTCGATCGATACGCGCCGGCGGCCAACATCCATCCGATTCCGACCGCGACCGCCGACCCGGCCGATCCCGACCGGAGCGCGGCACTGTATGAGCGGGAGCTGAAATCGTTCTACGGCGCGGATGCGCTCGATCCCGCCCGTCCCCTGTTCGACCTGGTGCTGATGGGTGTCGGCCCCGACGGCCATACCGCCTCGCTGTTTCCCGGCGATACGACGCTGGAGGAGGCCACCCGCTGGGCTGTCGGCGTGCCAAAAGCGAATGTCGAACCGTTCGTGCCGCGGGTCACCCTGACGCTGCCCACCCTCGCCTCCTGCCGCGAAATGCTGTTCGAGGTGGCGGGCGCGGAAAAGCGCGCGATCTTGACGCGGCTGTTCGCAGGCGAGAAGCTGCCCGCCAATCGCGCGAGATCGACCGGCGAGACGATCTGGCTGGCCGACGAGGCGGCGCTTCCGGAGAATTTTCGTGGGCAGTAGTACGCCTTGCGCACTGGTGGTGATGGGCGTCTCGGGCTCCGGCAAGAGCACCATCTCCGAACGCCTCGCCGCGCGGCTCGGCTGGACCTACGAAGACGGCGACAGATTTCACCCCGCCAGCAATGTCGCCAAGATGAGCGCGGGCCATCCGCTCACCGACGCGGACCGCTGGCCGTGGCTTCAGGCCATTGCCGACGAGATCGACCGCGTTTGCGCGTCTGGCGGACGCGTCGTCATCGCCTGCTCGGCGCTGAAACGCGCCTACCGCGACATCCTCGTGCATGGTCGCGACGACGTCAGGGTCGTCTTTCTCGACGGCACGCAGGATCTGATCGCGGGCCGGCTCGCCGCGCGAAAGGGGCATTTCATGCCGCCCGACCTGCTCGCCAGCCAGTTCAGGACGCTGGAACGGCCGGCTGCAGTCGAACGTCCGATAACCGTTTTTATCGACGCGCCGGTCGAGCGAATCGTCGACGACATCGTCACCCAATTGAACCTGGTTTCCCAATGACACGCATCGCGCTCGTGGTTTCCGACGTCGACGGCACCCTTCTCACCAAGGACAAGGTTTTGACCGACGGGGCGAAGGCGGCCGTCCGCAGGCTGCATGACGCCGGCATCGGCTTCACCATCGTTTCCAGCCGACCGACCATCGGCATGGGCTTTCTGATCGAGCCGCTCGAGATCACGCTGCCGATCGGCGCCTTCAACGGCAGTTCGATCGTGGATGCGAAGCTTAAACCGATCGAGCAGCACCTGATTGCGCCCGCCGTGGCGCAGCGCAGCCTCGACGTGCTCGACGCCTTCGGTGTCGATGTCTGGCTGTTCAGCAACGAGCGCTGGTACACCCGCAACCCGCGCGGCGAGTACGTCCCGCACGAGAAGCTGGCGATCAAGGCCGACCCCACCATCATCACGGATTTCACCCCGCATTTGACGGAAGCCTGCAAGATCGTCGGCGCCAGTTCTGACTTTGCGCGGCTGAAAGATTGCGAAGCGGCGATGAAGGAGGCGGTCGGGGACAATGCGACCGCGGTTCGCTCCCAGAACTATTACCTCGACGTGACGCCGCCGGGCCACGACAAGGGCACCTTCGTCGCTGGCATGTCGAAGCGGCTCGGCATTCCGACCGACGCGGTCGCGACCATCGGCGACATGGAGAACGACCTGCCGATGTTTGCCCGAAGCGGCGTCTCCTTCGCGATGGGCAATGCGGCCGACGCCATCAAGCAGCAGGCCACGCATGTGACCAACAGCAACGAACGCGACGGCTTTGCCGCCGCGATGGAGATTGTGCTCGGGCTCGCGTAGGCGATCCCCCGAGGATGCGCGTATCAAGCGGGCGTGAAGGATAAATCGAGGAATCCTCAAAGCCTTCGGGCGGCGAACCGGCTTTGTGTGGACCGCTGTTCATCAGCAAGCCCGAGCCGGCGTCCGACCGCCGTTACCTCCCTTGGAAGCAGGCCCTATCCAGCCCAGGCCTGCGGCGGCGAGGACGGATGCCGGCTCGGCGCGATGGTTTCACTTCCTGTCATTCCGGGGCGTGCGCAGCACGAACGCGGAATCCATTTCACAATTCACTGTGCCGTCCGATGGATTCCGGGTTCGCGCCGAGAGGCGCGCCCCGGAATGACGAGGAGAATATCTATCGCTATTTCGACCGTTGCACGGCCGGCTTCTCGCTCGACGCCTTTGCCGCACTGAGATTGTGCGCGGTGTTGATCAGCGCGATGTGCGTCAGCGCCTGCGGGAAATTGCCGGTCTGGCGGCGCGCTCCGCTGTCGTACTCCTCGGCGAACAGGCCGAGATCGTTGGCAATCGCGACCACGCGGCTAAACAATTCCTGCGCCCTGGCGAATTCGCCGGCCAGCACATAGGCATCGGCAAGCCATAGCGTGCAGGCGAGGAATGCACCTTCAGCCGGTTGCTGCTCCGCCTCGCGCGGATCGTGGCGCAGCACGAAGCCGTCGCGCATCAGGTGATTTTCCACGGCAGCGATCGTGCCGTGTACGCGTGGATCTTCCGGCGGCAGGAAGCCGACCGATGGCAGCAGCAGGATGCTGGCGTCCAGCATTTTCGAGCCATAGGACTCGACGAAGGAATTGAGCTCGGGGTCAAAACCGTTGGCGCAAACGTCGCGGTGAATGGCATCGCGCAACACGCGCCACTTCACCAGCGGCGCCTTGTAGCCGAAGGTTTCGGCGCTCTTGATGCCGCGGTCGAACGCGACCCATGTCATCACCTTGGACAGAACGTAATGCTTACCTGCGCCGCGGCGCTCCCAGATGCCGTGGTCGGGCTTGTCCCATTGCCCGGCGAGGTGCTGCAGCACCGTGCATTCCAGGTCCCAGCTGGTGTGATCCATCTCCAGCTTGGCCACGCGCCACTGATGAAAGGCGTCGATCAGTTCGCCATAGACATCGAGCTGAAGCTGCGCATGCGCGGCGTTGCCGACCCGCACCGGCCTCGCGCCCTCATAGCCGGGCAGCCATGCAGCCTCCCATTCCAGCAGGCGGCGCTGGCCCATGATGCCGTACATGATCTGCATGTTGGCCGGCGCGCCGGCGGCCGCGCGGAGCAACCAATTATGCCAAGCCGAGGCCTCCGCGGTGTAACCGGAGTTCATCAGCGCCAGCAGGGTGAAGGTGGCGTCCCGCAGCCAGCAGAAGCGATAATCCCAGTTGCGCTGTCCCCCGAGTTTTTCGGGCAGCGAAGTCGTCGGTGCCGCGACGATGCCACCGGATGGGGCATAGGTCTGCGCCTTCAGCGTGATCAGCGAGCGCATCACCAGATCGCGGTGTTCGCCCTGGTAGGTGCAGTGACTGCACCATTCGGTCCAGAATTCCTCGGTGTCGCGTAGCGCGTGCTCGGGGTCGATCGGCTTCGGCGGCGGCAGGTGCGAGGGACCGTAGGTGAGCACAAAGGGAATCGTCTCGCCCTCGCCCACCTCGAAATCGGCCACCGTCGTCATTTCCTCGCCATGTGTCGGGACCGGCGTCCGCAGCACCGTCATATCAGGCCCGCAGATGGCGAGCAGCGCGGTGCCGTCTTCGCTTTTCTTGACCCAGGGAATGTCGGCGCCAAAGCCGAAGCGGATCACCAGTTGCATGTGCATCCGAACCCGGCCGCGGACGCCGCGCACCATGCGAACCACATCGGAGGCGTTGCCGCGCGGCGGCATAAAGTCGATCAGGTCGACTGCGCCGTCGGCGGTTTCGAACCGTGTTTCCAGAATCAGCGTGTCGTCCCGATAGCGGCGCGAGCTGTGTTTGATTTCGCCGGCCGGGGCAACCAGCCAGCGGCCATGCTTGTGGGTGCCCAGCAGCGCCGCAAAGCAGGCGTCGGAATCGAAGGCCGGCCAGCACAGCCAGTCGATCGAGCCATCGCGGCCGACCAGCGCCGCGGTCTCGCAATCGCCGATCAGTCCGTAGTCCTCGATGCGGCCGGGCACGGCTACAATGCGCTGCGCGAGCGATCGCGCGTCGCCGTCCTGAGTGCGGCGACGTCGACGGCAGACGTCATCTGCTCGATCGCCACCGGAAGCCGCCGCCGCCAGTTCGGATGTTCGTTGACGGTGCCGGGGATGTTGGGCTGGTCCACCACGCCCAGAATGTCCTCCAGCGAGATCGCCAGCAGCCGCGACTTCGTGCGCGCCAGAAATCCCAGCACGGAGAACAGATCGTTGCGGTCGATGCCGTTCTGCCGCAGCACGTCGTCCAGCATCGCCAGCGCATGCCAGCGCGCATCGTCGCTCTCGCCCGGATCGATCCCGAGCGCACGCTTGGTCTTCAGATCGCCGAAGGAGCGCCAGCCGGCATAGGTCGAGAGGTCGTGGGTGTTGAAGGTGACGAGTGCATTGGCCGAATAGTGATCCATGCCGCGGAACGCGCCGCGATCGTCGCGCTCGAACATCATCACCATGTAGGACCAGATGCCCCAATCGGCCATCTGCTCGCGAAAACCCTCCGGCACCGTGCCGAGATCTTCACCGATCACGACGCAGCGATGGGCGGTGCTTTCCTGCGCGGTCACCGCCAGCAGCGCCTCGAACGGCATCTGCACGTAGACGCCATCGGCGGCGCTGAACCCGTTCGGCACCAGATAAAGCCGCTTCAGACCCAGTACATGATCGAGACGGATGGCGCCGGCGTGCCGCATCGAGGCGCGAAGCATGTCGCGATACGGCGCGAACGATTGAAGCTCAAGTCCTGCGGCATTGAAGCCGGCGAGGCCCCAGCTCTGTCCGGCGGTGTTGAGCGGGTCCGGCGGCGCGCCGACGCCGAGATGGCGGGAGATTGCCGCCTGCTCGTTCCAGGCATCGAAGCCGTCGGACTGCACGCCGACCGCAACGTCGAGATAGAGACCGACCTTCATGCCGAGCCTGCGCGCCAGATCGGCCGCGCCGCCGAGTTGCCGGTCGGCGGTCCATTGCACGAATTCGACGAACGCTACCTCGTCAGCCTCCGCCCCGTTACGCAGCTCGGCACATTGGGCGTCGTCCGGCTGCCGCCACTCGGCCGGCCATTCCCACCAGGGATTGCCGAACTTGTGCCGCAGCATCTCGAAGCAGGCGAAGCGCAACAGCAGCGGGCCCTGCTCGGCGCGGAATGCATCAAAATCCTGCCGGCGCGCGGGCGTTGCGTGCGCCGCGAAGGCAGCAAACGCAGCGCGCAGAGCCTGCCATTTCAGGCGGGCGACCGCGACATAATCGACCACATCGCCTGCCCGCAGCGGCGCCAGCGCGGCGCGGGTCGCGGCATCGAGCTGAAATTCAGGCAGCTTCTCGACGTCGACATAGAGCGCGTTGAGAAACAGGCGGCTGTTCGGCGAATAGGGGCTGCAGTCGCCGGGACGATCGTCGAACAAGGCGTGCAGCGGATTGAGGCCAATGCCGTCGGCGCCGAGATCGGCAGCAAACTCGATCATGCCTTCGAGATCGGTGAAGTCGCCGATCCCCCAGTTGCGCGCGGAGCGGACGCTGTAAAACTGTACCGCAAGCAGCCAGCAGCGGTCGAAATCGCCGGCGAACGCCTTTTCCGGCGCCGAGATCAGCGGCACGTCCTCGGTTACGTCAGCGGCATCGGTCAATTGCAGCCGGTAAACGCCTGCAGGCAGCCCCTCGGGCCAATGGATGACGCGATCGGACGTCTCGCCTGCGGCGACAACCCCTGCATCGGTAACGATTTTCCAGCCCACCGGGACACTCGCCCCGGGCCGGAGCTCGCTTCGCGCCGGCCGCCCGTGCCGGACCACGACCGGCTGACCCAGCAGCGGCCCCCGGATCTGCGGCGGGAGCGCGCCTAGTATAATTTCGAGGGCCGCCGCATCCGTCACACGGCGGTGACCCTGACCGTCCACGAATTCGGTCTGAATTCCACGATTTTTGGCTTCAGCGAAGAGGTTCATTCGGCACGCGGTTTGCACGCAAAGGACAGGAGAGCGTCGTAAAATTGTCCAGAAAAAGGAAGGGGATAGAGCACCTCTAACGCGCCGCTCCGCCTGGCGTTCCCCCGGGAACCAATGCTTGGCGAGCGGCTTTCTATGTAGGCCCGGCACGTCTCCTTCCAGTGTCCGGAACCGCAGTTCCACGTCAATGGCGGCATCACCGTGAACAAAACAACGCAGTCTGTCGAGAGCGCTGCCGGCGCTTTCCATATTGAAGACGTCTTCCCCTCGATCGACGGCGGCCGCTTTCCGGTCAAGCGGATCATCGGCGAGCCCGTAGAGGTGTGGGCCGATATCTACCGCGACGGGCACGAGGTGATCGGCGCAGCCCTGGTCTGGCGCCGCGAGGTCGACCGCGAGTGGCGGCGCGAGACGATGACCATGGACAGCAACGACCGCTGGTCCGGCACGTTCGTACCTGACATGCCCGGGCGCTATGTCTACGCCATCGAGGCGTGGACCGACGAGTTCGCCACCTGGCGTCATGGATTCGAGCTCAAGCAGAAAGCGGGCGCCGACCAGGAGGTCGATGCCATCGAGGGTGCCGGCCTGCTCGGCAAGGCGCAATCCGGCAGCCCGGACGCAGCCGCTCTCATCCGGAAATATTGCGAGGATTACCTGCAGACCGGCGATTCCGCGCCGCTGCTCGCGAGCGATCTCAAGACAGCAATGGCGGAGAGCCAGTTACGGCCGGATCTCACCCGCTCGCAGCTATTCCCGTTCGTGGCGGACCGGCCGCAAGCGCGCTTCAGCGCCTGGTATGAAATGGTGCCGCGCAGCCAAGGCAAAATTCCCGGCCAGCACGGCACGTTCATGGATTGCATCGCACGGCTACCCGATGTCGCCGCGATGGGCTTCGACGTGATCTATTTCACGCCGATCCACCCAATCGGAAAAATCAATCGCAAGGGCCGCAACAACGCGGTGACCGCCAGCGAAGGCGACCCCGGCAGCCCCTATGCGATCGGCAGCGCCGAGGGCGGCCATGACGCCGTGCACCCCGAGCTCGGCACGCTGGAGGATTTCCGCGCGCTGGTAGCGGCATGCCACGAGCATGGCATGGAGGTCGCGCTCGACTTCGCCGTGCAGTGCTCGCCCGATCACCCCTGGCTCAAGGAGCACCCGCAATGGTTCAAGCGCCGGCCGGATGGCTCGATGCGCTACGCGGAAAATCCGCCGAAGAAATACCAGGATATCGTCAACCCCGACTTCACCTCCGAAGACGCGGGCGCGCTGTGGAATGCGCTGCGCGACGTGATCCTGTTCTGGATCGACCAGGGCGTGAAGATCTTTCGGGTCGATAATCCGCACACCAAACCGTTCAGGTTTTGGGAGTGGCTGATTCACGAGGTGCAGCTTCGCCACCCCGACGTGATCTTCCTGGCGGAAGCGTTCACGCGGCCGAAGCTGATGAAGGGGCTCGCCAAGCTCGGCTTCACCCAGTCCTACACGTACTTCACGTGGCGGACGGAGCGGTGGGAAATCGAGAAATACATGACCGAGTTGACGGGTTATCCCGAGCGCGACTTCTACCGGCCGAACTTCTTCGTCAACACGCCTGATATCCTGCCCTATCACCTGCAGGGCGGCGAAACCTGGATGTTCAAGTCGCGCGCGGCGCTGGCGGCTATGCTGTCCTCCACCTACGGCGTCTACAACGGATTCGAGCTGATCGAACACGAGCCGATACCGGGCCGCGAGGAATATCTGGATTCCGAGAAATACGAGATCAAGGTCAGGGACTGGGACAAGCCCGGCAATATCAAGCCCTACCTCACCTGGCTGAACCGCGCACGGCGGGACAATCCGGCGCTGCAGCAGACCAGCAATCTGCGGTTCCTCGGCATCGAGGACAGCAACGTGATCGGCTTCGTCAAGGAGGCCGTCGACAAGTCGAACGTCGTCGCGGGTGCGATCGCCGTGTCACGCGACGCGCACGACGTCTGGCTGCCGCTCGGCGATGTCCAGATCGAAACGGCGGACGGGCCGAAGAACGTCGCTGCGGTCGAGAACCTGATGACCGGCGAGCGTCATGCGATCGAATGGGGCGGTATTCGCCTGTGGATCGATCCGGAGCGCGATCCCGCCGTCCTGCTGCGCTGCCTGGCTTAAGAGGGGGCGCGGGACATGAACGTGATGTCATCGGTCGATTCCAGGGAAGTGACGGTCGGCGAAGTCGCCGATGAACTCTGGTACAAGGACGCCATCATCTATCAGCTGCACGTCAAGGCGTTCGCTGACAGCAACAATGACGGCATCGGCGATTTCGCCGGGCTGACCGAGAAGCTGGGGTACCTGCAGGATCTCGGCGTCACCACGCTGTGGCTGCTGCCGTTCTATCCCTCGCCGGGCCGCGACGATGGCTACGACATCGCCGACTATGGCGACATCAATCCCGATTTCGGGACGATGAAGGATTTCAAGCGCTTCATCCAGGAAGCCAAGAGACGCGGATTGCGCGTCATCACCGAACTCGTCATCAACCACACCTCCGACCAGCACGACTGGTTCAAGCGCGCCCGCCGCAGCGACCCGAAGTCGTCCGCCCGCAACTGGTACGTCTGGAGCGACACCGACCAGAAATACCAGGGCACGCGGATCATCTTCACCGATACCGAGAAGTCGAACTGGACCTGGGATCCGGAAGCCGGCCAGTTCTACTGGCATCGCTTCTTCTCGCACCAGCCGGACCTCAATTTCGACAATCCGCGCGTGGTGAGCGCGCTGGTGCAGGTGATGAAGCGCTGGCTCGACACCGGCGTGGACGGCTTCCGCCTCGACGCCATTCCCTATCTCTGCGAGCGCGACGGCACCAACAACGAGAACCTGCCGGAGACGCATTCCATCATCAAAGGGCTGCGTCGCGAACTCGACGCCTACGCCAAAGGCAAGGTGTTGCTCGCCGAAGCCAATCAATGGCCGGAGGACGTGCAGGAATATTTCGGCCGCGGCGACGAATGCCACATGGCCTATCACTTCCCGCTGATGCCGCGCATCTACATGGCGATCGCGCAGGAAGACCGTTTCCCGATCACCGACATCCTGCGCCAGACGCCCGACATCCCGAACAGCTGCCAGTGGGCGCTGTTCCTGCGCAACCACGACGAACTGACGCTGGAAATGGTCACCGACGTCGAGCGCGACTATCTGTGGTCGACCTACGCCAACGATCCCCGCGCCCGCATCAACGTCGGCATCCGCCGCCGGCTCGCGCCGCTGATGGACAACGACCGGCGCAAAATCGAGCTGATGAATTCGCTGCTGCTGTCGTTCCCGGGAACGCCGATCATCTATTACGGCGACGAGATCGGGATGGGCGACAACATCTATCTCGGCGACCGCAACGGCGTCCGTACGCCGATGCAGTGGACGCCGGACCGTAATGGCGGCTTCTCCCGCGCCGATCCCGCGCGGCTCTATGCGCCGACCATCATGGACCCGGTCTATGGCTATGAGTCCGTCAACGTCGAGGCGCAGTCGCGCAGCCTGTCCTCGCTGCTCTCCGCCACCAAGCGGCTGATCGCGGTTCGCAAATCCACCCTCGCCTTTGGCCGCGGCACCATGACGTTCATCCGCCCGGAAAACCGCTCGGTGTTGTGCTATGTGCGCCAGTATCAGGACCAGGTGATCCTGTGCGTCGCCAACCTGTCGCGATCGGCGCAGGCGACCGAGCTCGACCTCTCCGCCTGGAAAGGCCGTATTCCGCTCGAGATGCTTGGCCGCACGCGCTTTCCGGCGATCGGCGACCTGCCCTACATGGTCACGCTGGCGCCGTACGGCTTCTACTGGTTCGAACTGCAGGAGCCCGACAAGTCGGCGCCGGTGGTGCCGCGCGCGGTGCCCGAGTTCGAGACGCTGGTGGTGCCGGTGAACGCCACCTGGGTCTCGCTGGCGCGCGAGCGCGGCGTTTTCGAGCGCGACGTGCTACCCGCACATCTGGCGCGGACCCGCTGGTACCCGGAGCGATCGTCCAAGGCGATTCAGCCGACGCTGGTTTCCGCGGTCCCCTTCTGCGACATCGGCGACAACCGGCCGTGGCTGGCGTTCTTCGAGACGACGCAACGCGGCGTCACCACGCGCTACGTGCTGCCGATGCAGATCGAATGGGTACGCTTCGATCGCGAGCGCTACAATCCGCATGCATTCGCCGCCGTCCGCCAGGGCGCGCGCGAAGGAACGCTACTCGATGTGGCGACCGACCAGATCTTCATTGCGCTGCTGCTGCGAAACCTGCGCGAATCCCTCGTCGTCGAAGAAGGCGAACAGGGCCTGCGGCTGGAATTCAAGCCCACCACGCGCTTATCGGACCGGCCGGTGCGGCAGCCGGAGCGCATCCGCGCGGTTGAGACCGAGCAATCCAACAGCACGGCGCTGGTCGACGAAGACTATGTCGTCAAGATCTACCGGAAGCTGGAAAGCGGCATGAACCCCGAGATCGAGATGGGGCGCTTTCTCACCGACGTCGTGGGCTTCGCCAACACGCCGGCGCTGCTCGGCAGCGTCGAGTTGGTCGACGGCGACAAGCGCAGCGCCATCGGCATCGTCCACAGCTTCGTCGCCAACCAGGGCGACGCCTGGATCGTGACCGCGAGCTATCTCGATCGCTTCGTCGACGAACAGCGTCTGCTCCCGCCTTCCGAACACCCCGGCGAAAGCGAGGAACAGGTCCCCTATCTGCGCTACATGGCACAAGCCGGGCGGCGCACCGGCGAGATGCACGTGGCGCTCGCCGGTAACAGCGAGCTTGCCGAATTCGCGCCGGAACCGACGCGGCCGGAGGACGTGCAGCGCTGGATCGACGATATCCTGCTCCGTGCCGAGCGCGTCGCCGACACGCTCAGGCAACGGCGAGATTCCTTGAAGGAAGCCGACCGGCCGCTGGTCGATCGGCTGCTGGCGCTGCAGGAGAGCCTGCCGGATCGTCTCAACAGGATGCTGCCGCGCGAGATCGACGGTCTCAACATCCGCCATCACGGCGATCTTCATCTCGGGCAGTTGCTGATCGTAAAGGACGACATCTTCATCATCGACTTCGAGGGCGAGCCCCGGCGCACGATCGCCGAGCGCCGCCGCAAGGCGCCCGCGGCGCGCGACGTCGCCGGCCTGATCCGCTCGATCGATTACTCGGCCACGGCCGCCTACGAACGCGCCCTTCGAGTGGGCTCCGACGACCAGAACCGGCTGGCGGCGGCGCTGGCCGAATGGCGCGACCGGGCGGTGGACGCGTTTCTCGCCAGCTATCGCGAGACCACCGCCAACCAGCGTTTCTGGCCCGCCGGCCCGGCAGCCGCCGACCAGATCCTGAACTTCTTCCTGCTCGAGAAAGCGTTCTACGAGGTCGAGTACGAGCTGTCGCATCGACCCGACTGGTTGCGCGTGCCGCTTACCGGAATCATCCGAATCCTTTCGCAACAACCGGACGCTGCTGCATGACCAAGCTTTCCGCCGAGGCCTATGCGATCATCGAAGGCCGCCACACCGATCCGTTCCGGTATCTCGGCCTGCACGCCGAAGGCGACCGGAAGATCGTTCGCGCGTTCCTCCCCGAAGCGCGGAATGTCGAGGCGATCGGAGAGCACGGCGAGCGGGCGCCGCTGGAGCAGATCCACGAAGCCGGGCTGTTCGCAGGTCCCCTGCCGAACGGCTCGAGCAAATATCAGTTGCGCGCCTGCTTCGGTGACAATGTCGTCGAGCTTGACGACCCCTACCGCTTCCCCCCGGTCCTGACCGACTTTGATCTGCATCTGCTCGGGGAAGGCACCCATCAGCGGATCTATGACAGGCTCGGCGCACATCCGATGACGCTCGACGGCGTCGACGGCGTCGCCTTCGTGGTGCTGGCGCCGAATGCCAAAGGCGTCAGCGTCGTCGGCGACTTCAATTTCTGGAACCGGCGGCGGCATCCGATGCGAGTGCGCGGCGTCGGCTATTGGGAGCTGTTCATTCCGCAGGCCCGCATCGGCGATCACTACAAGTTCGACATCATCGAGCCGAACGGCCAGCATCTGCCGATGAAGGCCGATCCGTATGCCTTTGCCGCCGAGGTCCGGCCCAAGACGGCGTCGATCGTGTTCGACGAAGCCAAATTGATGCGTCCGCGCGCCGCGCCCTCGGGTCTGAACGCCCTGAGCGCGCCGGTTTCGATCTACGAGGTGCATCTCGGCTCCTGGCGGCGCAAGGGCGACAATGAATGGCTGACCTATCGCGAACTGGCCGAGCAACTTCCGGCCTATGTGAAGGATCTCGGCTTCACGCATGTCGAGTTTCTGCCCGTCAGCGAGCATCCGTTCGACGGCTCCTGGGGCTACCAGCCGACCGGCCTGTACGCACCGACCAGCCGGTTCGGCAGCCCTGAAGACTTTGCCGCGCTGGTCGAAGCCTGCCATCGCGAAGGCATTGCCGTGTGGCTCGACTGGGTACCCGGGCATTTTCCCGACGATCCGCACGGTCTCGGTCATTTCGACGGCACCGCGCTCTACGAGCACGCCAACCCGCTGCAGGGCCGCCATCTCGACTGGGGCACGCTGATCTACAATTACGGCCGCACCGAAGTGGTGAATTTCCTGGTGTCGAACGCGCTGTTCTGGCTCGACCGCTACGCCATCGACGGCCTGCGCGTCGATGCGGTTGCCTCGATGCTCTATCTCGACTACAGCCGGCCGGCCGGAGAATGGATTCCGAACAAGCATGGCGGGCGGGAAAATCTCGAAGCGATCGACTTCCTGCGCCGCTTCAACGCGGAAGTATTCTCACGCTATCCGCAGGCCACGACGGCGGCGGAAGAATCGACCTCATGGCCGCAAGTGTCGCGGCCTATTGAGTTCGGCGGGCTGGGCTTCGGCTACAAATGGAACATGGGCTGGATGCACGACACGCTGAAATATATCGGCAAGGATCCGATCCATCGGAAATACCATCACGGCGACATATTGTTCGGCCTGCATTATGCGTTCTCGGAGAACTTCATCCTGCCGCTCTCGCATGACGAGGTCGTGCACGGCAAGCGCTCGATCCTCGGCCGCATGCCCGGCGACGAATGGCAGCGCTTCGCCAATCTGCGCGCCTATTACAGCTTCATGTACGCCCATCCCGGCAAGAAGCTGATGTTCATGGGCTGCGAGTTCGGCCAGGAGCGCGAGTGGAATCACGATCATTCGCTGGACTGGCACCTCCTGGAGCAGGACAGCCACGCCGGTATCCAGTCGCTGATCCGCGACCTCAACCGCGTCTACCGCAGCGTGCCGGCGCTACATGAACTCGATTGCGACCAGGCCGGTTTCGAATGGGTCATCACGGACGATTCCGGCGGCAATGTCTATGGCTGGATCCGCAAGGGCAACGACGCGCGGGCACGATGCCTCGTGATCGTGAACTTTTCTCCGAACGTTTATTATGACTATCGCGTGAGGGTGCCGTTCGCCGGCAAGTGGCGCGAGGTCTTCAACTCGGACTCGGCGCACTATGGCGGCAGCAACGTCGGCAATGTCGGCGAGGTCAAGACGCGCGAGGCGCTGGTGCCCGAACTTCTTCTGACAATTCCGCCGCTGGCTGCGATCTACCTCGTACCGGAAAGCTGATCATGCGACTGACCGGGGGCACGTCCTCGCGCCTCGGCGCAAGCTGGGACGGAAGGGGGACCAATTTCGCGCTGTTCTCGGCCAACGCCGAGAAGGTTGAGTTGTGCCTGTTCGACAGCCTGGGCCGCCGCGAACTGGAGCGGATCGAACTCCCTGAGCGCACCGAGGACGTCTGGCACGTCTATCTCAACGACGTGTCGCCCGGGCAGCTCTACGGCTATCGCGTCTACGGCCCCTATGCGCCCGAGCGTGGACATCGATTCAACGCCAACAAGCTGCTGCTCGATCCCTATGCCAGGCGGCTCGCCGGCCGGATGGTGTGGAGCGATGCGCATTTCGCCTACCGCACCGGCAGCGCGCGCGAGGATCTCTCGTTCGACCGGCGCGACAACGCGCGCGGCATGCCGAAGGCCGTCGTGGTCGACGAGACCTTCAACTGGGGCCGCCGCGAGATGCTGCGCCCCAACATTCCCTGGCAGGACACCATCATCTACGAGGCCCACGTCAAAGGCCTCACGCAGAAGCGCAGCGACGTGCCCCCGGGCCTGCGCGGCACCTATGGCGGGCTGTCTTCGCCGGCGATGATCGATCATCTCAAGCAGCTCGGCGTCACCACCATCGAGCTGCTGCCGATTCATGGGCTGGTCGACGACCGCATGCTGGTCGAGAAGAAGCTGTCGAACTATTGGGGCTACAACACGCTGGCGTTCTTCGCGCCAGAACCGCGTTATGCCCAGGACAACGCGCTGGATTCCTTCCGCACCACGGTGGCGCGGCTGCACGACGCCGGCATCGAGGTGATGCTCGACGTCGTCTACAACCACACCGCCGAAGGCAATCATCTGGGACCGACGCTGTCGTTCCGCGGCATCGATAATGCATCCTACTACTGGCTGATGCCTGACAATCCGCGCTACTACGACGACTTCACCGGCTGCGGCAGTTCGGTCAACCTCACCCATCCGCGCGTGATGCAGATGGTGATGGATTCGCTGCGCTACTGGGTCGAGGTCTGTCACGTCGACGGCTTCCGTTTCGACCTCGCGACCACGTTGGCGCGCGAACCGCACGGCTTCGACCGCAACGCCCCGTTCCTGACCGCGGTGCGCCAGGACCCTGTGCTCGCCAACGTCAAGATGGTCGCCGAGCCCTGGGATCTCGGCATGGGCGGCTACCAGGTCGGCGCCTTCCCCTCGCAATGGTCGGAATGGAACGACCGTTATCGCAGCGCGATGCGGCGCTACTGGAGCGGCGAAGGCAGCCTGATCGGCGACATCTCGCGCCGCATGACCGCCTCGTCCGACCTGTTCCAGCACGACGGCCGCGCGACGCGGGCCGGCATCAACCACATCACCGTGCATGACGGTTTCACGCTGGCCGACCTGTTCAGCTACAACGAGAAGCACAACGAGGCCAACGGCGAGGACAATCGCGATGGCTCCAACGACAACCACAGCAACAATTGCGGCCATGAAGGCCCGACCAATGACGCAAGCATCGTCGCGCTGCGCCGGCAACTCCGCAAGAACCAGCTCGCCTGCCTCTTCCTGGCGCAAGGCACCCCGCTGATGCTGGCCGGCGACGAGGTCGGTAACTCGCAGAACGGCAACAACAACGCCTATTGCCAGGACAACGACATCGGCTGGGTCGATTGGGGCAATCTCGGCAAGGAAGGCGACGACCTCACCGATTTCGTCGGTCACATGACCGCGCTGCGCCGGCGCTTCGGGCAGGTCCGCTGCCAGCGCTGGCTGGACGGGCGTCGCGCGGATGGTTCGTATGGCGTGCTGTGGCTGACGCCATCAGCCAAGGAAATGACGGAGACCGACTGGACGTTTCCGGATGGCCGCTTCCTCGCCTACGTGCTGGGGCCGATGGAACAAGGGCAGGCGCCGATCTTTATCGTGCTGAACGCCGCCCCTGAAGAGATCGCTTTCAAAATGCCCGAGATGGACGAATACAAGAACTGGCAGCAGGTGTTGAACACGGCGCAGGCCGTGCAGACCCCTGCCGACTTCGTCTCGGGCGCCGAGACCAAGGCGCCGCCGCGCACGGTGCTTGCGTTCGCGGGCTCGGCATGAGCGGCCGCCAATTCGGCCCGAGTCTGACGAAAGCCGGCGCGCAGTTTCGGCTGTGGGCGCCGGCGGCCAAACGTGTCGACGTGCTGCTGGACAAGCCGCATGCGCTGGCGCGAGGCGAGGATGGCTGGTTCGTTGTCGACGTCGCCGGTGTCAGGCCCGGCGCGCGCTACAAATTTCGCATCGACGATGAGATCGACGTTCCCGATCCGGCATCGGACTTCCAGCCCGAGGACGTGTTCGGCCCGAGCGAGGTGATCGATCACGAGGCCTATGCGTGGCAGGCCACGGAGTGGCGCGGTCGGCCTTGGCAGGAAGCTGTTATCGTCGAGGCCCATGTCGGCACCTTCACGGCGCAAGGCACCTATCGCGCCATGATCGAGCGGCTCGATCATCTCGTCGATACCGGCATCACGGTGCTGGAGCTGATGCCGCTGGCGGACTTCTCCGGATCGCGCAACTGGGGCTATGACGGCGTGCTGTTGTATGCGCCAGACAGCGCCTATGGCAGCCCCGAGGATCTCAAGACGCTGATCGACGAGGCGCACCGTCGCGGGCTGATGGTGATGCTCGACGTCGTCTATAATCATTTCGGGCCCGAGGGGAATTATCTCGGCCGCTACGCGCCGAACTTCTTCACCGAGGCGCAGACCCCGTGGGGCAGCGCGATCGATTATCGCGTAAGCGAAGTGCGCACGTTTGCGATCGAGAACGCGTTGCACTGGCTGCGCGACTATCGTTTCGACGGGCTTCGGCTCGACGCGGTCAACAGCATCGTCGAGCCCGGCGGGCTCTCGCTGCTGCACGATCTCAGCGCCGCCGCCGGCCGGCTTGCGGCCGAGACCGGCCGCCATATCCACCTGGTGCTGGAAAACGGCGACAACCGCGCGAGCATTCTCGACCCCGCGCAGGATCCGCCGCAAGGCAAGTATCGCGCGCAGTGGAACGACGACTATCACCACGCCTGGCGCGTGCTGATGACCGGCGAGAAGCAGGGTTACTACTGCGACTACCAGCGCTCGCCGATCTCGGACATCGCCCGTGCGCTGTCATCAGGCTTCGTCTATCAGGGCGAAGCGTCAGTATTTAGGGGCGGGAATCGCGGCGAGCCGAGCGGCCACCTTGCGCCATCCGCCTTCATCAATTTCCTGCAGAATCACGACCAGATCGGCAATCGCGCGCTGGGCGACCGCCTTGAAGGTGTGGCAGATGCGCGAGCGATCGAGGCGGCGCTGGCGGTGCTGCTGATCGCACCCGGCATTCCCATGCTGTTCATGGGCGAGGAATGGGGCTCGAAGGCCCCCTTCCCGTTCTTCTGCGATTTCGGCGGCGATCTCGCCGACGCCGTCCGTAAGGGCCGCCGCGTCGAATTGGCCTGGGCCTATGCGGAATATTGCGACGAAGTGCCTGACGCGCTTGCCGAATCGACCAGAGACTCTGCGGTGCTCGATTGGGACCGACGCGACGCGCCTGCGGCGCGGAAACGCCTGACGTTGGTGAAAGATCTCTTGAAAGTCCGGCGCGAGCATATCGTCCCTCGCCTCGCGGCGGCCGCCTTCGGTGAGGCACGTGCAGCAAGCAATGGCCTGCTCACCGCCAACTGGCGCATGGGCGACGGCGCCACGCTCAGCCTCGCCGCGAACCTGTCGGATCAGGCCATCGGCCAACCATCGGCCGAACCCAGGGGAACCCTGATCTGGGGCAGCGAGTTGAGTGAGCGCGCTCCGCCATGGTCGGTGCGCTGGCACATCGGATAGCAAAATGCCCCCGGCGATCCCGATCGCGACGTACCGCCTGCAGCTCACCGCCGATTTCAACTTCGAAGCTGCCGCCGGCGTCGTGCCGTATTTGAAGGCGCTCGGGATCACGCATCTCTATGCCTCGCCGTTCCTGAAGGCGCGCAAGGGGTCGAGCCACGGCTACGACATCGTCGATCACACGCAGTTCAATTCGGAGCTTGGCGGCGAAGCCGGATTCGAGCGGCTGAGCGCGGCATTGCGGGCGCACGACCTCGGACTCATTCTGGATTTCGTGCCCAACCATGTCGGCGTGCACTTTGCCGACAACCCCTGGTGGCTCGACGTGCTCGAATGGGGCACCGCCTCGCCGCACGCGGCCTCGTTCGATATCGACTGGGAACAACTGCCACATCGCACCCGAGGTGGCGTGCTGCTGCCGATCCTCGGCGCGTCCTATGGTCAGGCGCTGGGCGGCGGCGAGATTGAACTGCGCTATGACGCCGATGAAGGTAGCTTTTCAGCCTGGTATTTCGAGCATCGGCTACCGATTGCGCCGGAGCGCTACGGCGAGATCCTGCGAATGGCAATCAAGGAAGCCGGCGCCGAGCAGAGCGCGGCCGGCAAAGACATGCTCGCCCTTGCTGCACGCTACGCCGGGCTGCGCCATCCCAACCGCAAGGAAGCGCCGGACTTCAAGGACCGGTTGAAGGACATCTCCGGCGGGGCCGAGATCATCGCCCGCGGGCTCGACGCCTATCGCGCCGGGGCGGATCGTGCGACTGCGACGCTGGCGCTGCACCATCTGCTGGAACGGCAGCACTACCGGCTCGCCCACTGGCGGCTCGCCTCCAGCGATATCAACTACCGCCGATTCTTCGACATCAACACGCTGGCGGGACTGCGTGTCGAGGATGCCGGCACCTTCGAGGCGATCCATCGCCTGGTACGACGATTGATCGAGGAAGATAGATTGCAAGGCTTGCGGCTCGATCATATCGACGGCCTGCGCGATCCCGTCCAGTACTTCCAGCGCCTTCGCCGGCTGGTCCGCGAGGCGCAGCGCGGCCGCGCCGCGCCGTTCTACGTGGTGATAGAAAAGATTCTCGGCGAGCAGGAAACACTGCCCGCCTTCAGCGGTGTCCATGGCACCACCGGCTACGAGTGGATGAACGCCATCACGCAGGTGCTGACAGATGGAAGCGGCCTCGAGCCGCTTGACGAGATTTGGCGGCAGATCAGCAACCGTTCGCCGCAACTGGAGCCGTTCCTGAAGGAGGCCAAGCGCCGCGTGCTGGAAACGCTGCTGGCCAGCGAGTTCACCGTGCTGACGCGCCTGCTCGCACGCATCGCCAGCGGACATTACTCCACGCGCGATTATGCCGCCGACAGCCTGCGGCAGGCGCTCGAACTCTACGTGCTGCACTTTCCGGTCTACCGCACCTACCTGACCTCTTCCGACGTGACCGAGCATGATCGCAAGCTGATCGCGGAGACCATCGAACGGGCGCGCGACGACTGGTTTGCCGCCGACGACGGCATCTTCGATTTCCTGCGCGACACCTTGACAATGGATCTGGTCGGCCCCGCACGCGCCGCCCACAGCACGCCGCGCGTGCGCCGGTTTGCACTGAAGGTGCAGCAGTTCACCGGGCCGATGATGGCAAAGTCGCTGGAGGATACGACCTTCTACCGCTACCACCGCCTGCTCGCATTCAATGAAGTGGGCGGCGATCCCGCGGCAAAGGCGCTCTCCGTCGAAACCTTCCACGCGATGATGCAGACCCGCGCCAAAGAGTGGCCGCATGGCATGACGGCGACCGCCACCCACGACACCAAGCGCGGCGAGGATGCGCGCACGCGGATCATGGCGCTGGCGGAAATTCCCGGTGAGTGGACCAGCGCCTTAGCGCGATGGAAGCTGCTCAACGCGCCGCATGTGCTGACAGAGGGCAATTTCCGCGCTCCGTCGGCGACGTTCGAATACCTGCTGTACCAGGCGCTGTTGGGCGCATGGCAGCCGGACGATGCTTCGTTTGCGGAGCGGATACAGGAATACGCGCTCAAGGCCGCGCGCGAGGGCAAGGAGGAGACCAGCTGGCTCAATCCGCATGAATCGTATGAAGCAGGCATCAAGAGCTTCATCGCCAGGATTCTCGATCCCGCGTTGTCGGGTGAGTTCCTCGACTCGCTGCAGACGCTGGCGCAGCGCCTGTCGCTGTTGGGCGCGCTCAACTCGCTCAGCCAGGTCACACTGAAGGCGACCATGCCGGGTGTGCCGGACTTCTACCAGGGCACCGAGCTTTGGGATTTTTCGCTGGTCGATCCCGACAACCGTAGGCCGGTCGATTTCGCCGCGCGCGCCCGCCTGCTGGAGACACTGGAGGAGCCTGACTGGGACCGGTTGGTGCAGGAATGGCCGAGCGGCCATTTGAAGCTGGCCTGGACAAGGCAACTCCTGAAGCTGCGAGCAGAACTTGCTGATGTATTCACCGACGGCGATCATGAGCCGCTCGAAGTGACCGGGCAGCATTGCGATCATTTCATCGCATACGCGCGACGACGCGGCCATGCTGCTGCGATCGTCGTGGTCCCGCGCTGGTTCGCTGAATTCACCGACCACGGCCGAACCTGGCCGGCTTCGGAGATGTATGATGCGGCGCTGAATGTCAGCGGCTATGCCGTGGAAGGTTTTGCCGATGCAGACGCGACACAACTGCGCCTGTCAGATCTACTCGCGCACTTGCCGGTCGCGGTGCTGAAGGCGAGATTCCACGGCGCGGTGAAGCCCGTACGCAAGCGCAGCCGGGCGTCAGCTCTTCTTGGTCAGTAGCAGCGTGCCGCGGCTGCGGATAGCGGCTTGCGCCGCTTCGGCGAAGCGCTGCAGCAGCCATGGCAGCACCACTTCCACCTGCACGTGATCCTCGGCGACGTCGACATGACCGGCCGCCGCCTGCCCCATCGCGCGAACCCGGAAGATCATGCGGTTGTCTTCCCATCGCTCCTCGTCGACGCTGAGCACCGGCACGCTGGTGGCGGCGCGCGAGAGCCCCGTCTTCAGCCGGCGCATGGCTTCCTCGCGTCCCAGGCTATGTGGAATCGAAACCACGAGCGGCTTGGTCATTTGCTCAAAATCCTCTCTGACGACCAACCGCATGTAATCGCAAGCGGTCGGAAAGAAAGGGGTTCCGCGCATTATCGCCTCCAAACCGGAACTTTCGCAGTTCCGATGTGTTGTTCCGCCGCAGGCAGAGAGCAACAAAAGCGGCCCAGCGGGCTGAGGAGAGATTAATGTCAATCGGGACCATCATTCTTATCATTCTCATCATCGCCCTGCTCGGCGGTTTCAGCGGCATCGGCGGCGGTCCGTTCTACGGCACCGGCTATTACGGCGGCGGCGGCCTCGGACTTATCATCGTGATCCTGCTGATCCTGTTGCTGCTCGGGAAGCTGTAGCATCCACGTCAAGCCGTAGGGTGGGCAAAGGCGCTTGCGCCGTGCCCACCTTTCTTTTTGCGGTGGAAATGGTGGGCACGCCACACCCCACAAAGATTTTCGTCACCCGCTGAGGCGGGTGACCCAGTGTTCCAGAGACGCCAAGCTGTTGAACGGATGGGGCCGCGGCGTACTGGATACTCCGCCTACGCGGAGTATGACCGGTGCAGATGGAAGAGCACGCGTGGAGTACAGCAGCTACTTCCCGGCCAGCTTCTTCATCGCCGCCTTGATCGACGAAGCCGCATCTTCGTAGCCCTGCCACGCCTTGGTCTTTGCCAGCAGCGCGGGCACGGTACGCACCGTGTATTTCTTCGGATCCAGATCGGCGCGCACCAGCGCCCAGGTCAGCGGCATCGATACCGTCGCCCCCTCGCGCGCGCGGGGCGACAGCACGGCGACGGCGGTCGCCATGCGATCGTTGCGCAAGTAATCGAGGAAGATTTTTCCCCTGCGCGCCTTCTTCGACATGTTGAGCAGATAGCGCTCGGGCTCGTCGTTCGCCATCCACTGACAAACGCCCTGCGCAAACGTCTTGGCTTCCTTCCAGCTGACCTTGTCCCGCGCGCCATGGAGCAGCGGCGTCACGACATGCAAGCCCTTGCCGCCGGTGGTCTTGCAAAAGCTTTCAAGGCCCAGCACCGTCAGGCGCTTGCGCATATCCTTCGCAGCCTCGATCACTTCCGCGAACTCGACTTCTGGCGCCGGATCGAGATCGAACACCAGACGCCCGGGCGTGTCGTAATCGTCAGGGGCGCAATTCCAGGGATGCAACTCCGGCCCGCCACTCTGCGCCACCGCCGCCAGCGCCTCGACGCGATCGATCTGCAAATAGGGTTTGCGATCACCCGCGACCTTGGCGAGCTTCAGCAGTTCCGAACCGCCGGGCATGCCATGGCGCTGAAAGAAGGTTTGGCCCTTTATGCCGTCGGGCGCGCGCACCACGGAGCATGGCCTCCCCTTGATGTGACCGATCATCCAGTCGCCTACGGCTTCGAAGTATTTCGCAAGGTCGAGCTTGGTGACGGGCTCGCCATCGCCGCCATCGGGCCACAACGCCTTGTCTGGCTTTGAGATGACCACGCCCATCACCTCGGCGGATTTGTTCGCCGATGATTTTGTGGACCTGATCACAGGCTTTGCGACCTTCCTCATCACAGGCATCTCCGCCTGAACTTCGTCCGCCGGCTTGTCCTGCCGCAGCCCCTTGAACGCGGCCTGCCGGATGTTGCCGCCATCCGTCCAGCCGGCGAACTCGATCTCGGCGACCAGGTCAGGCTTCAGCCAGTGCACATCGCGGGCCTTCTTCGGCGCATCCTTGCCGCCGAACGGGTTCTTGTCGGAAGCATTGGCCTTCAGCGCCGGCATGATGCGGCGGACGGTATCCTGCCCGAATCCCGTGCCGACCATGCCGACGAACGCCAGATGGCCGTCGCGATGGACGCCGGCCATCAGCGAGCGGAATTTTCCGTTGGTGGTCTTCCAGCCGCCGAGCACCACCTCCTGCCCGCCGCGCACCTTGGCCTTGGTCCAGCTCTCGGAGCGACCGGAGCGATAGGGTGCGTCGAGCTTCTTGGAGACGATGCCCTCGAGCTGCAGTTGCCTGGCGGATTGCAGCACAGTATCGCCGCGCTCTTCGAAATGCTCGACGTAACGGATCAGTTTTTCATCGCCCTTCCGCCGCTCCAGAAGATGCTTCAAACGCGCCTTGCGTTCGCGCAGCGGCAGCGAACGCAGATCCTCCCTGCCGTGAAACAGCAGGTCGAACGCGAAGAAGATGAGGTTGCCGGTCTTGCCGTCAGACAATGCCGCCTGCAGTGCCGAAAAATCCGGGACGCCGTTGTGATCGAGCGCAGCGATCTCACCGTCGACCAGGACATCGGGCAGCGATTCCGCTTCGCGCGCGATGGCGCCGAACTTGTCGGTCCAGTTCAGTCCCTTGCGGGTGTTCAGCGCGACCTCGCCATCCTCGACCCGCAACTGCACGCGATATCCGTCGAACTTGACCTCGTGGCACCAGCCGTCGCTGTTGGGCGGCCGTTCGACAGTGGCGCAAAGCTGCGGCGCGACAAAATCGGGCATTTCCGAAACCTTCTTCGGCCTGGCCGCCTGCGCCGTTGAACGCGTCTTCGTCGCGGGCACGGATCGCAGCGCCGATGTCTTCCGCTTGATCTTGCTGTTGGCACGCGCCTCGGCGGCATCGCCGCGGTTCGATTGCCAGACCGCGTCAGCCTTCGTCTTGCCCTTGACCAGCATGAACGGCTTTGGCGCCTTGCCCTTGCCTTCCGCGATCTGCGTCATCGTTCGCCCCGAGGCCACCGAGCGATCCCCGTCGAGGATGTCGTTGGCCTCGCCCTCCTTGACGAATTCGTCACGGTGCTTGATCAGGAGCCAATTGGTGCGCTTTCCTCCGTAGCGGTCGCCCTTCATCCGCACCAGCACCCAGCTGCCGTGCAGCTTGTCTCCATGCAGAGTGAATTTCAGGTCGCCCTTCTTGAAGCCGCGATCGGGATCATCGGATTCCCAAAAGCCGCGGTCCCACAGCATCACGGTGCCGCCGCCATACTGGTCATCCGGGATGGTGCCTTCGAAATCGCCGTAATCCAGCGGATGGTCCTCGACCTCCACCGCCAACCGCTTGTCGCGGGGATCGAGCGAAGGTCCCCTGGTGACCGCCCAGGACTTGAAGACGCCGTCGAACTCCAGCCGCAGGTCGTAGTGCAGCCGGGTCGCGTCGTGCTTCTGGATCACAAACCGCCGCCCTTTGGCGGGCGCGACCTTGACGTCGCCGGAGGGCTCTGCGGTCTTGCCGAAATCGCGCTTCTTCCGGTACGTGCTCAGGCTTTTCAACGCCACGCCAAACCCCAGGGATCAAGGCCGCCCGCGCGGCAAAACCGGAACGAAAACCCATACTAGCCGTTGAAGTTCCCAAACCCAACCGTGCCGGAGATTGTAATGGCCCCCCGCGCCTACTGGAAAGGCTCGCTCAAGCTCTCCCTCGTGTCATGCCCGATCGCGCTCTACCCGGCCTCCACCGCGGCCGAGAAGACCCGCTTCCACATGATCAACAAGGAGACCGGCAATCGGCTGAAGCAGCAGATGGTCGACAGTGAGACCGGCGACATCGTCGAGGGCGACCAGAAGGGACGCGGCTACGAGCTGAAGAAGGGCAGCTATGTCGAGATCGAAAAGGAGGAGCTCGAAGCCGTTCAGATCGAGAGCAACCACACCATCGATATCGACAGCTTCGTGCCGAGGGACGAGATCGACAAGCGCTATCTCGATCACCCCTATTACATCGTGCCGGACGGCAAGGCCGGGATCGACGCGTTCGCCGTGATCCGCGACGCCATGAAGGACCAGGACCGCGTCGCCTTGGCCAGAATCGTCCTGACCAACCGCGAGCACGTCATCGCCATCGAGCCGCTCGGCAAGGGGCTGCTCGGCACCACGCTGCGATACCCCTACGAACTGCGCGACGAAAGCGACTATTTCGACGGCATCAAGAGCCCGAAGATTTCAAAGGACATGATTGAACTCGCGAGCCACATCCTCGACACCAAGGCGGCCCATTTCGACCCGTCGAAGTTCAAGGATGAATACGAGAACGCGCTGAAGGCGCTGGTGCGGCGCAAGGCTTCCGGCAGGCCGATCAAGGTCAGCGAACGCGAGGAGAAGCCGGACAATGTCGTCAGCCTGATGGATGCGCTGAAGGCCAGCCTCAAGGGCAAATCGACGTCGAAGCGGCGCGCATCCGCGCCGCGCCGGACGTCCGCACGAAGGGCTGCGAAGAAGGCGCACCGGTCGGCGGCGCGGCAACGCAAGGCGGGGTGACGTTCTCGCAGCGTCATGGCCGGGCATGACGAAGTTTGAGAAGCGAGCGCCTACCGCGTAGACTTTTTCTTCTTCGCCGTCTTGCGCTTCTTCGAGGCCTTCTTCGGCACCTTCTTGCCCTTGGCCCTCGCCTCGGACAGGCCGATCGCGATCGCCTGCTTGCGGCTCGTGACCTTCTTGCCAGAACGCCCGCTCTTCAATGTGCCGGCCTTGCGCTTCTTCATTGCGCGCTTGACGTCGGCGGATGCCTTTTTTGAGTATTTGCGTGCCATGCTTTCCTCCGTTCGAGAGAAAACAATCCCCCGCATCAGGCGAGGTTCCTGATCTGCTTGCAATGCCTGAAGACGGCAGGCATTTTGGCACGTCGACATAGCGTTGGGGTACCTGAAGCGCCGGAAAAATGGCGCCGTCCCCATGAGAGACCGGGGAGGATCTGATGGCATTGACGCAATCCCACGTCGCGGGACCGACCACGCCTGCGGTACGGGAGATGACTTTTGGCGACCTCCTGCGCAATGCGGCGGAGGCGGCGCCGGATCGGCTGGCCCTGATCGCCGGCGTCCCCGATCCAAAACTGCGGCGGCAATGGACCTACGCGCAGTTCTACCGGGAGGTCCAGCGCACCGCCCGCGCGCTGCTGTCGCGATTCAAGCCGGGCGAGCGCGTCGCGGTCTGGGCGCAGAACATTCCGGAATGGATGATGCTCGAGTTCGGCGCCGGCATGGCGGGCATGGTGCTGGTGACCGTGAATCCGGCGTTTCGCGCCCGGGAGGTCGAGTATGTGCTGAAGCAGTCGCGCTCGGCCGGGGTGTTCGTCGTCAACGGCTTTCGCGGCAATCCGATGCTGGAGACCATTCAGGCGGTGGCGCCGAACTGCCCCCAGCTACGCGAGATCATCTGCTTCGACGACTGGAATTCGTTCATCGCCGCGGGCGACGACGAGAGCATCACCCTGCCCGCCGTCAGCCCCGACGATCCCGTGATGATCCAGTATACCTCGGGCACGACGGGCTTTCCGAAGGGCGCCCTGCTCCGCCATCGCGGGCTTCTCAACAACGGCGCCGATACCGCCGAGCGGATGGGCGTCGATCCCGGCGACGTCTTCATCACCACCATGCCGCTGTTTCACACCGGCGGCTGCGTCTGCTGCGTGATCGGCTCGGTCTCGAAGGCGGCAACCCAGGTGCTGGTCGAGGCGTTCGACCCGGCGATCGTGCTCGAAATGTTCGGCACCTATCGCGGCAACGCGATGGTCGGCGTCCCCACCATGCTGGTCGCCATGCTGGAGCATCCTTCGTTTGCGAGCACCGACCTGTCGTCGGTCAAGGCGATCTGCTCCGGCGGCTCCACGGTGCCGGCGCCGCTGGTGAGGCGGTTCGAGGAGCAACTCGGCGCCCCCTTCACCATCGTGTTCGGCCAGACCGAATGCTCGCCTGTCGCAGCTCAGACCCAGACCTGCGACAGCGTCGAGGACAAGGCCAACACGATCGGTCTCCCACTCCCCAACATGGAAACCAAGATCATCGATCCCAACACCGGCGAGATCGTTCCGATCGGAACGGTCGGCGAGTTCTGCACCCGCGGCTATCACGTGATGCTCGGCTACTTCGAAATGCCGGATTCGACGGCCGCCGCGATCGACGCCGACGGCTGGCTGCATACCGGCGACCTCTGCGCGATGGACGCGCGCGGCTACTGCACCGTGGAAGGCCGCCTCAAGGACATGATCATCCGCGGCGGCGAAAACATCTATCCGCGCGAACTGGAGGAGCTGCTGTTCCGGCATCCCAAGGTCGGCGAGGTCGCCGTGATCGGCGTTCCCCACGAGAAGTGGGGCGAAGAGGTCGCCGCCTTCATCCGTCCGGCGCCAGGTGCGACAATCGAAAAGGAAGAGATGATCGACTACATGCGCGCCTCGCTCGCCCCGCACAAGACGCCAAAGCACTGGTTCGTCGTCGAGGCGTTCCCGCTGACCGGCTCGGGCAAGATCCAGAAGTTCAAGCTGCGGGACGCCTGGACCAAGGGCGAGATGACGGCGATTTGAGGCGCAGACACAAAATATCGAAAACAACCCCATGCAAAGTAGAATAAGGCCAAGTTCGTCGGCCTAGGTCCGTCGTCCCTACATGCAACCACCGTCATTCCGGGCTCGATGCTTCGCATCGCCCCGGAATGACGGACCCAGCGTTTGGTTGATGTCTAACCCTTGAAGGTCGGCTGGCGCGGATGGATGCAGTCCTTGAAGTCCGCAAAGCCCTTCCAGGCGGGCTCCGGCGCGTCCTGTCCGGCGGCGGGCGCGTAGATCGACGGCTCGATCGATCCCATGGTCGGAATGTAGCGCGGGCAGTTCGGGAAGATCGCCCGCGCCGTGACGCGGACGATGAGCTGGGCGCCGACGGTCTCGGCCAGCAGCGGATCGTTGTCGCTCACGCTGGCGCTGCCGTTGACCCGCAGGCGTTTCGGCTTGTCGTGCATGACGATGAACAGCAGGCCGACATCGGCATTGACGACGATGTTGCCGAGGCTCTTGAACATGCCGTTGCCGTCATAGTCGGGGAATGCGATCTCGGAGGGGCCGGTGACGCGCACAAAGCCCGGCGCGCCGCCCTTGAAGGAGCAATCGGGACGGCCTTCGACGTCCGCCGTCGCGAGAAAGAAATACGGCAGGCTTTCGATATACATTTTGTCGTCGGCGGTGAATTCCTTCCGCATCAGCTTCTCTTCCAGCCGGTCTGAAATCCGCCGGCTGTCGAACTGATCCTGCAGCTTCCTGTTGCCGTCGTGGTACATGACGCTCTCAGCCATGGCGTTGCGCCCTCCTCTCCGATTTGCCCGCGAGCATAGCATCGCGCGATCGGCCGGCATAACCGCTGCGGTCGATCAGTCCGGCGCCCGCAACCGGTAGCCGATCCCGGTCTCGGTCAGCACGAATTGCGGACGCTCGGGATCGGCTTCGATCTTCTGGCGCAGCTGGCGCACATAGACGCGGAGATACTGCGCGTCCGTCAGTTCGTCCCAGAGCTCTTTCAGCAGGAAGCGATGCGTCAGGACCTTTCCGGCGTGCTGCACCAGCACGCGCAGCAATTCATATTCCTTCGGCGAGAGTTTCACCTCGCGCTCGCCGACCTTGACGATGCGGCGCACCAGGTCGACGGAGAGATCGCCGGCTCGAAACACCGGCCGTTCGCCCTGCACCTGCAACTGATGCCGCAGCGCCGCGCGCAGCCGCGCCAACAGTTCATCCATGCCGAACGGCTTGGTCAGGTAGTCGTCGGCCCCGAGGTCGAGTGCCTGCACCTTGCCGGCCTCGTCGCCGCGGCTCGACAGCACCACGATCGGAACGCTTTCGTCGCGGCCGCGGATCATGCGCAGTAACTCATGACCCTGGATGTCGGGCAGACCGAGATCGAGGATAATCAGCGCCGGCCCCTCGGCCAGCTTTTCCAGCGCCAGTTTCCCGTTGGACGCTTCGAGAATGTCGTAGCCCTGCGTGCTCAGCCCCATCCGCAAAAGTTTCCGGATCGCCGGCTCGTCGTCGATGACCAGGACCTTGATCGAGGGAGCATTCATGCCGCGGTATCCAGCGCGTTGCTTGCTGCCGGTACCGGAAGCCGGATCGTTATGATCGCGCCGCTGCGATCAGGTCGGTTGGCAGCCGAGATCGTGCCGTGCATCGCCTCGATGAAGCCGCGGGAAATCGCGAGCCCAAGACCCGTTCCCGGACGGACATGATCGCCCTTCTGCGCGCGGTAGAACTTGTCGAACACGCTTTCCAGCTCCGCCGGGGGAATGCCGCTGCCTTCGTCCATCACCTGCAGCATGACCTGGTCTTCATCCCGCGCGCCCCTGATCGAAATGGTGGTACCCGATGGCGCGTATTTGGCGGCATTGTCCAGCAGATTGAACAGCACCTGCTCGAACAGCACGGCGTCCAGCTCCAGCATCGGCAAATCCGAGCCGAGTTGCAGCGATACCTTGTGATGCACCAGAATCTTGACGGAGCGTCGCAGCGCGCTGCCGACGATCTCGCCGACGTCATGCGGCGCGGCATTAGGCACGATGGCCCCGGACTCCAGCTTGGTCATGTCGAGCAGATTGGCGATGAACCTGTTCAGACGTTCGGACTCGTCGATCACCGTGGCAAGCAGTTCGTGCTTTTGTGTATCGGTGAGACCGGAGGCGAGATCGCGCAGCGTGCTGGCGGCGCCGAGCACCGAGGCCAGCGGGGTCTTCAGATCGTGCGAGATCGAGGTCAACAGCGCGCCGCGCAGGCGGTCGGACTCTACTGTGCGCTTGACCCGGTCCATGTCCTCGACCAGCAGCACGCGCTCGATTGCCAGCGCGCCCTGATCGACCAGCGCATCCAGCAGACGGCGCTGGTCCGGTGTCAATAATGGACCGGTGCGGTCGTCGTCGATGCCGATGACGCCGATCGCGCCGCGCCCCGTGCGCATCGGCAGGAACAGCCTTTTCGCGCCCGGCAGCGTGTCCGACCCGCGGCCGGCCGGACGGTCATTGTCCCAGGCCCAGTGAGCGGCGGCGAGATCGGCCTGGTCGAGTTGGTCCTCCGGCGGATAGCCCGACTTCACGGTAAGCACGCCGTCCTCCGGCAACAGCAGCATCACCCGCACTTTCAGCATCAGCGCGGTCTGGTAGGCGGTCGCCCACAGCACATCGTCCAGCGTCGCGGTGCCCGCCAGCTTGCGGCTGAAGGCGTAGAGCGACTCGATGCTGCGCACCCGGCCGATCGCCGTGTCGGCCTGCGAGCGCACCCGCGCCGCGACATTGGAGACCAGCAGCGCAATCAGCATGAAGAAGAAGAACGCAGCGACATTGGTCGGATCGGTGATGGTGAACGTATAGACCGGCGGCAGGAAGAAGAAATTGTAGCACAGCGAGGCCACAAGGCTCGCCAGCAGTGACGGCCACAAGCCATAGCGGGCGGCAACGCCGACCACGGCGGTGAGAAACACCAGATCGACATTTTCGATGCCACCAAACAGCGGCCTGATCAGCGTGGCGGCAGCAAGTCCGATCGCTACGAGCAGCAGCGCCATCATATACGGCCGCGCGTCGAACGGCTCCTGCCGCGCCGCAGTCTGCACCGCAGGCTTCGTCAAGCCCTCCTCGTCGCCGGCAATAACGTGGACGCCGATATTGCCGGAACGCCGCACCAGATCGTGCACGACGGAACCACGCGTCAACTCGAACCACCACGAGCGCGACGATTTGCCGATGATGATCTGCGTCACGTTGTTGGCATGCGCGAAACGAATGACGTCGTCGGCGATGCGGCGGCCAACGCCGGGAATGGTCAGTGCCTCGCCGCCGAGCGCTTCCGCCAGCCGCATGGTATCGGCCAGCCGGTCGCGCTGTTCGTCGGTCAGTTGCATACTGCGCCGCGTCTCGATGCTGATCGCAGTCCATTGCGCGTGCAGCCGGTCGGCCATCCGCCTGGTGTAACGCACAAGGCCGGTGGCGCGCGAGTCTTCGCTGACGCAAACCAGAAGGCGCTCGCCGGCGGCCCAGGGGCCGGCGATGGCGTTCGCCTGCATGTGAGTGAGCAACTGTTCGTCGACCCGCTCAGCCGTGCGCCGCAGCGCCAGTTCGCGCAGCGCGGTCAGGTTGCCCGGCGAGAAATAATGCTCCAGCGCGCGTTCGGCCTGCTTGGGGACGTAGACCTTGCCCTCCTTCAGGCGCTGAATGAGATCATCGGGCGTGAGGTCGATCAGCTCGATGGCGTCGGCGCGGTCGAACACGGAATCCGGCACGGTCTCGCGCACCCGCACATGCGTGATCTGCGCGACCACGTCGTTGAGGCTTTCGATGTGCTGGATGTTGACAGCCGTGTAGACATCGATGCCGTGGGACAGCAACTCCTCGACGTCGAGATAACGCTTGGGATGGCGACTGCCCGGCGCGTTAGTGTGGGCGAGTTCGTCGACCAACGCGATTTGCGGCCGCCGCGCGATCAGCGCGTCGAGGTCCATCTCCTCGAGCGCCTGGTCCCTGTAGCCGATCCGCTTGCGCGGCAGCACCTCGAGGCCCTGCAGCAGCGCTTCGGTTTCCGCCCGGCCATGGGTCTCGACCACGCCGACGACGACGTCGGCGCCCGCCTTCTTCCTGGCATGCGCGCTTTGCAGCATCTCATAGGTCTTGCCGACGCCGGGCGCGGCGCCGACAAAGATCTTCAGCCGGCCGGCGTTGCCGCTCTCCCGCCGGGCAGCCTCCAGCAACGCATCCGGCGAAGGTCGCTGTTCAGGGTCGCGATTGGCCATGGGGCATTATAATCGCCGCTTTGCAGTGAGCCTAGCCGCCGTCATCGTGACGCCGCGTCCAGTGCCAGGTTGAGGGCCAGAACGTTAACGCGTGGTTCGCCAAGGAGGCCGGCGAAGCGGCCCTTGGTGTTCTCCGTGACGAACTGGCGGACGCGATCCTCGGGCATATTGCGCGCCTTGGACACGCGCGGCACCTGGAACAGCGCACCCTCCGGCGAAATATCGGGATCGAGGCCGCTGGCCGAGGTCGTCACGAGATCGACGGGTACCGGGGCGGAGGGATTCTCGGCCTTCAGTTTCTCGACGTCTTCCCTGATCCGGTCGCTCAGCGCCTTGCTGGTCGGGCCGAGGTTGGAGCCGCCTGAATTGGCGGCATTGTAGGGTGCCGACACCGTTTTGGCCGCATCAGTGGGATCGGGCCCCAGGGTCGCCGAGGGACGGCCGTGGAAATATTTGTCGGCCTTGAACTCCTGCCCGATCAGGGCCGAGCCGATCACCTTGCCGTCCTTCTCGATCAGGCTGCCTTGCGCCTGCTTCGGAAAGATCACGCCGGCAATCGCGGTCATCGCCAGCGGATAGGCAAGACCGGTGATTGCGGTGAGCAGGAGTAGAACCAGGATGGCGGGACGGATTTCTCTGAGCATGATGTGTCTCCTTAAGCCAGGCCGAGGGCCGCGACCGCGAGGTCGATGGCCTTGATACCGATGAAGGGAATGACGAGGCCGCCGAGGCCATAGATCATCAGGTTGCGGCGGAGCAGCGCCCCTGCCCCGACGGCGCGGTAGGCGACGCCCTTCAGCGCCAGCGGAATCAGCGCGACGATCACGAGCGCGTTGAAGATGATCGCCGACAGGATCGCGCTTTGCGGGCTCGCCAGATGCATGACGTTGAGCACCTCGAGCTGCGGATAGAACGCGAGGAACATCGCCGGGATGATGGCGAAATACTTTGCGACGTCGTTGGCGATCGAGAAGGTTGTCAGCGCACCGCGGGTCATCAACAACTGCTTGCCGATCTCGACCACCTCGATCAGCTTGGTCGGGTTGGAATCGAGGTCGACCATGTTGCCGGCTTCGCGTGCGGCTTGCGTG